>ENA-OWNT01000127-OWNT01000127.1-seawater-metagenome-genome-assembly--contig:-NODE-127-length-235564-cov-10.608025_pt1 | contig 235564 bp, 198 predicted proteins | sample MGYA00238136_ERZ651165 | MGnify/ENA primary metagenome ERZ651165 (study PRJEB26861, sample SAMN08777766) | seawater metagenome | isolation source: coastal seawater | place: USA: Florida | collected...
GAGCACGGGGTCGACCCGAACCGCCTCGTGGGCCGCGGCTACGGCGAGACGCGCCCCATCGACAGCAACGAGACCCGTGACGGCAAGGCCAACAACCGCCGCGTCGAGTTCATCGTCATGGACCAGGAGTAGGGCAGGGGACGCCCGGGGGGCTCCCGACGGTCAGGCGAGCTCCCCCGCGATCCGCTCCAGCCGCCGCGCGACCACGTCGCAGCCGCTGGGGCGCATGTGGGGCTCCTTCGCGAGCATCTCCGCGACGAGCCAGTCCAGCGCGGGCGGCGCGTCGTCGCGCCACGAACTGACGAACGGAGGGGTGTGGCGCCGGATCGCGTTCATCGTCTCCGCCCAGGTCGGGCGTCGGAACAGAGGACGCCCGGTGAGCATCTCGTACATGACGACCCCGAGGGAGTAGACGTCCCACGAGGGCGTCGCCTTCGCACCGCTGAAGAGCCGCTCCACGCACACATACGAGGGGGTCCCCATGACCATGCCCGCGTCGGTGAGGGTGGCCGTCCGGTTCATGGACTTGGCGATCCCGAAGTCGAGGACGAGCAGCGACGGAGCGCCGTCGTCGTCGGTCACCCGCGCGAGGTTGCCGGGCTTCACGTCGCGGTGGACCACTCCGGCCTCGTGAGCCGCGTGCAGCCCCAGGGCGGCTCCCCGAAACAGCGCGCACACCTGGCGGTAGTCCATCCCGCCGCGCCCGTGCTCACGCAGCCACTCGAGCAGGGTCCCCTCGGTCAGCAGTGGCATGACCATGAACTGGCGGCCGGCCCACTCCCCCGAGTCGACGACCGCGATGAGGTTCGGGTGCTTGAGTGTGCGGAGGAGCTGCTGCTCGCGCCGGAACCGCTCCACCTCCATGCCCCGGTCCGCATCGAGCAGCTTCAGGGCCCACTCCCCGCCGCCGTCTTCGTCCCGGACCCGGAACACGGTGGACGTGGCCCCGGTCCCGAGGGCGGAGAGCACCGTGTATCGGCCGCCGATGCGCGCGTCGAATGCGTCGAGGTCCGTCACCGCGAGGGCGGGCAGCGACTGGGTCGTGCCGAGGGGGACGGTCCAGTCGTCCGGAGCGCCCGAGCCCGCGTTCCCCGGGGTCGGCGATGCGGTCGCCGTGGGGACGAGGCGGGTCGGTTGGTCTGCCTTCGTCCGTCGTCCCATGCCCGCGCTCCTCTGGAGGTGGGACCATGCCACGGCCTCGTCGCGGTCGCACGGGGCCCCGCGGGCCCGCCTGGGCTCAGCTCTCGAGCTTGTCGGCGATCCGCGTGAGCCGCCGGGCGACCACGTCGCAGCCGGAGGGCCGCGCGTGGGCCGTCTTCGCGATCATCTCCGCGACGAGGTTGTCCAGCGCGGCGGGGCAGTCCTTGCGCATCAGGTAGATGGGCGCCGGGACGTGCTGCTGGATCCGGGTCATCGTCTGCACCCAGGTCCGCCCCCGGAACAGGGGCATTCCGGTGAGGACCTCGTACAGCACGACGCCGAGGCTGTAGACGTCCCAGGACGCGGTCGCCCGGGCCCCGCTGAACAGGCGCTCGGTGCACACGTAGGCGGGGGTGCCCACCACCTTGCCGGCGTCGGTCAGCGACGCGGTGCCCGCCATGGACTTCGCGATCCCGAAGTCGAGCACGAGGAGGCGCTCGGTCCCCTCGTCGTCGGGCTCGATGGCGAGGTTCCCCGGCTTCACGTCGCGGTGGACGACGCCGGCTTCGTGGGCCGCGTGGAGCCCGCGCGCGGCGCCCGCGAACAAGCGACACGCCCGGCCGAAGTCCATCTGACCCGTCCGCGCCCGCATCCAGTCGAGGAGGGTGCCCCCGCGCAGCAGCGGCATGACCGTGAAGTGGCGTCCCCCGGAGAGCCCGGAGTCGACGACATCCACGATGTTCGGGTGGACGAGGGCCTGGAGCAGCGTGTGCTCCCGCTGGAAGCGCTCGATCTCCCGGTCCGAGTCCAGGTCGAGCACCTTGAGCGCCCACAGGGTGCCCTGCTCGTCGGAGGCCTCGTAGACGGTCGAGGTCGCCCCTGCGCCGATGCGGCGGCGGATGGTGTAGCGACCGTCGATCGTCACGCCGACCCCGTCGCGGGCGCCGATCGAAGCCCGGCGCCGCAGCTCGTTCGCGGGCACGGGCTGGGACCAGTCGCCGCTGATCGAGCGATGTGTCTTGTAGGGCGGAAACCGCCGGGAGCGCGGCGGGATCGTTGCGCGCGCGGGGTCGGTTACAGGTTTGTGGTCTCCCGAGTCACTGGCCGAACTCACGACACCTCCCTCCCACCGACCGCAGGATGGCAGGTTTCGGGGGCGGATGGGACACGTCCCCCTCTTGCGCGCGGGGACCACCAGGGGAGGGCTGGGTCGACGGCGTCTTGACCCCCCCGGGGGCGGGCCATACGCTCCCGCTCCTTCTAGGAGCAGTCATGTCCGAGTCCGCCGAAGAGTACGACTTCGTCCCCCGCGAGCTGAGCCCCGTGGAGACCGTGCGCCACAGCACTGCGCACCTCATGGCTTCGGCGATCGAGCAGCTGTACCCCGGTACGAAGTTCGGGATCGGGCCGCACATCGACCACGGCTTCTACTACGACATGGAGCTCCCCGAGCCCATCTCCGAGAACGATCTGCCGGCCATCGAGGCCCGGATGAAGAAGATCGCGAAGGGGAACCACAAGTTCGAGCACTTCCTCCTGGACCGGGACGAGGCCATCGCGTGGGCCAAGGAGCACGATCAGGACTACAAGGTCGATCTGATCGACGGGCTGCCGGACAGCAAGATCAGCTTCTACAAGCACGGCGACTTCACGGACATGTGCGCGGGGCCCCACGTCCGCTACAGCAAGAAGCTCAAGCACTTCAAGCTCACGCGGGTTGCGGGCGCCTACTGGCGCGGCGACGAGAAGAACAAGATGCTCACGCGCATCTACGGAGTCGCCTTCGAGAGCCGCGACGAACTCGACGCCCACCTCGAGATGCTCGAGGAGGCCAAGAAGCGCGACCATCGGCGCATCGGCAAGGATCTCGAGCTCTTCCGGCTGACGCAGGAGTACGGCGGCGGCCTCGTCATCTGGCTCCCCAACGGCGCGTACATCCGGAAGGAGATCGAGGACTTCTGGCGTGAGGCCCACCTGGCCCACGGGTACGAGTTCCTCTTCACGCCTCACATCGCCCCGCGGACGCTCTGGGACCGCTCGGGCCACACGGACCACTACACGGACTCCATGTACGGGCCCATCGAGGTGGACGAGGAGCTGTACCAGCTCAAGCCGATGAACTGCCCGTTCCACATCGGCGCGTACAAGAACCGGGTCCGCAGCTACCGCGAGCTGCCCATCCGCTACGCGGAGCTCGGCACCGTCTACCGCTACGAGCGGTCGGGCGCGCTGCACGGTCTCATGCGGGTGCGCGGCTTCACGCAGGACGACGCCCACATCTTCTGCACGGAGGAGACGCTCGAGCAGGAGCTCGGCGCCTGCCTCGACATCGCGCAGCTGATGTACAGCACGTACGGCTTCCCGGAGTACAAGGTGGAGCTGTCGGCGCGGGATCCGGAGAACAAGGAGAAGTACCTCGGGGACGACTCCATCTGGGAGCTGTCCGAGAGCACGCTCGCCAAGGTCCTCGGGGACCGGGACATCGAGTACAAGCGCATCGAGGGCGAGGCCGCGTTCTACGGCCCGAAGATCGACATCAAGGTCGTCGACACGATCGGTCGGACCTGGCAGCTGACGACGGTCCAGCTGGACTTCACGCAGCCCGATCGGTTCGACCTGACCTACGTCGGCGCGGACAACGCCGGGCACCGGCCCATCATGATCCACCGGGCCCTCCTCGGGTCCCTGGAGCGCTTCTTCGGCATCCTGATCGAGCACTACGCGGGCAACTTCCCGCCGTGGCTCGCCCCGGTGCAGGCCAAGGTGCTGCCGCTCTCCGCGAAGTTCGTGGACTACGGCCGCGAGGTCACGGCGAAGCTGAAGGCCGCCGGCCTGCGCGCGGTGCTCGACGACTCGGACGAGAAGCTCGGATACAAGATCCGCAAGGCGGAGCTCGAGAAGGTCCCCTACGCCCTCGTCCTCGGGGGTCGCGAGGCGGAGGCCGGCACCGTCGGGGTCCGCAAGCGCATGGACGGTGACCAGGGTGCGGTCACGGTGGACGAGTTCATCGCCCGGCTGAAGGACGAGGTCGCCAACAAGGCGCACTGACGTGCTGGCCGCGCTGCTCGTGGTCCTCGGCGCCGCCCTGGCGCTCCCCTACCTGGCCGGGATGTCCCGGAGCCGCGACCCGCGGGGCCTGCTCGCGTTCGGGCTCGCGCTCGCTGCCTGCATCTACGTCGGATTCGCGTGGTTCTACGAAGCTCCGCCGCTGTGGTTCAGCGTGGAGGTCGGCGGTGTGGTGGCCTACACGGGGCTGGCGCTCGCGCTGAGGGGCCGGCCGGTCGCGTGGCTGGGGGCCGCGTGGATCGCCCATGGGCTGTGGGACATCGGGCTCCACGAGCTCGCCGGCGGCGGCGACTTCGCTCCTCCCTGGTACCCGGAGGCGTGCCTCGGCTTCGATCTGGCCGTGGGCGCCTGGGCGATCCGCTGGCGAGGCCGGGAGTAGGCAGCCGCTCGTTCGCCCGAGGCTCCTAGAGCGACTTGAGGTACGCCTCGAGGTCCGCCATCTCCGCCTCGCTGAGCATCGAGGTGTCCCCCATCTCGCCCGAGCGCGAGAACTCGAGGACCTCGCGCAGCGTGCGCGCCGAGCCGTCGTGGAAGTACGGCGCGGTGGCCGCGATGCCCGTCAGGGGCGGGGTGTTCACGGCGTTGAGGCCGAGCATCCCGTAGCTGCGGTTGTCCGTGTACCGGGCGCCCGAGTGGCACTCGTCGCAGCCGGCAGTGACGAAGGCCTCGGCGCCGCGCGAGACGGCGTCCGCGTCCGCCGGAACGCCCACGTCGACCCGCGGGATGCTCTCGATGAAGGCCCCCACGCTCTCGGCCTCCGCCATGTTCAGGCCCGCGCCGCCCATGCGGCCGCCCGACGTGATGAGCACCTCGTGCGACGGCGACTCCACGTCCATCGTCCAGGTCACGGGAGCCGTCTCCGCGGCCCCGCCCGCGAGCGAGGGCGTCTGACGTCCGCCCTGCTCCAGCGGCCAGGTCAGGCCGTCCGTGCGACCCTCGAAGTGGCAGGTGGAGCAGGAGATCCCGGAGCCGGCGGCGGCCATCCGGGTGTCGCGGGCGGAGAAGAAGAGGTCGCGCCCCTGGTGGGCCTGCGCGTCGAGGCCCGAGCCGGCGTACAGTGGCTCGTCGGTCACGCGCGACGTGGTCTCACGGCCCACGCCGGGACCCTCGGCGAGGGACTCGACGAAGAGCTTCTCGACGGACCCGTCGAAGTAGGACCACCCGAACGCCTCGCGGTCGGGCCCGAGGGCGATGCCCCGGGGAGCGCGCGCGGTGTCGAAGGCGACGAGCTCGTTGCTGAACTCGAAGACGAGGCCCGGCGTCTGGCTCAGGCCGCCCGGCGTCGGGGTCGGCGGGGTGTGGTCCCGGAACTCGGTGGCAGGCACGGAGACCACCGCGTCACTCGCTTCCATGGTCAGCAGCAGCTGCTCGCCGTCGGCGCTGAACGTCGCGCTCGAGGGGTAGCTCCCGACGCGACCCACACCGGTCAGGTCATCGCTTGCGCCGTTCAGGTTCGTAACGAGCAGGGTCGCGCTCCAGCCATCGTCCGAGGGGACCTGGCCTCCCCACACGCCGGTGACGAGCGCCGTGGGGTTGAAGCGGCCACCCTCGGGCGGGGCGTAGTACCCGGCCGTGTTCGGGTTCGGCGCGGCGAGGTCCCCTTCGGGGGAGCTGTGCTCCACGTACAGGGCCGGGACGGCGAGGCTCCCGCCGTCGGGGGAGATCGCGATGTCGCCGGTGATGCGGGGCGTCAGGTCCTGCCCGTCCACCACGCCGACGACGCCGGTGACCTCAGGGAGGGCGACCGGGACGACCGCGTCCGTGTCGAGGTCGATCCAGGTCAGGGAGCTGCCGTAGGGGGAGGCCACGTAGAGCGCCTCCCCGTTCGGATGCAGAGCGATCCACCAGGGCTCCTCCGCCACCGTCCAGCTGCGCAGCTGCTCCAGGGACTCCCCGTCGTACTCCTCGACGCGGCGCTCACTGGCGATGGTGACGTAGAACCGGTCGCCGTCCTCGGACGCGACGACGGCGTAGGGCTCGGCGCCCGTGGCGATCCGGGACTGGACGGTGAGGGTCTCCTCGTCCAGGACGGCGATGGACCGCTCGCCGCGGAGCGTGACGAGCAGCAGGTCCCCGAGACGCGCGACGCGGTTCGGTCGCTCGCCGACCGGCGCCTCGACCACGGTCCCGGTGTCCAGGTCCACCCGGGACACGCTGCCCTCTTCCACGTTGGCCACGACCATCGCGGAGAAGTCGTTCGTGGCGACGATCGCGGACGATCCGGTCGCGAAGCGATTGTCGTCCAGTCCGCCGGCGGAGCAGCCGGTGAGACCGGCGAGGGCGGCGAGAGTGAGAAGGCGGGTCGTGGTCATGGTGGTCCTCCCGGGGCCCGGACCGTCCGGGCGAGGAGACCTCCCAGTGCTCCCCCGATGCGAGCCCAGAGTAGCGAGTTTCGGGCCTCCGCCTCGGGTGGATCCGCGCCCGTCGGGTCTCCGGGTGCCTGCCCAGAGGGGACGAATGGGACACGGACGTTGATCGCGAGGACGTCTCCGGGTGCGTCCAGGCGCCTACCGGCGGACGAGGCGCTTGCGGGTGAACAGGCGGAAGCCGTAGTCGACTTCGAGTCCCCGGTGGTCCGCCAGGACCTCCTCGGCGATGGAGGGCAGCTCGAGCCGCACGACCGCCTCCAGGTCCTCACGGCGGTCGAAGCGCCACGACGAGCGGACGGTCTGGATGGCGAAGCCCCGCTCGCGATAGAACGCATCCACCGTGTCCGGGTCCCGCTGGTGAGCGCTGGGGAGGCGGGAGAGCCAGTCGGCGAAGGTCCCGTCCCGCAGGTCGTTGTCGATGATGGCGAGGACGCCGCCGGGACGAAGGACCCGCTCGACCTCCTCGAGTCCGGCGTCGCAGCCCGGCCCCCAGAAGTACGCGAAGCGGGCGTGGACCAGGTCGCAGGTGCGGGGGGCGAGGTGGGTCTTCTCGGCGCTGCCCACGAGCAGCGACACGTTCTCCCAGCCCTGGTGGGCGATGCGGGACGCAGCGAGCATGCGGGATGGCCCATGAGGCTCGACGAGGAAGACGTGGCGGGCCGCGGCCTGGAACTCGCTGGCCCAGAACCCCGTGCCGGCGCCCAGGTCACACACGACGGCGCCGTCCCACGGCTTGACCGCCCACAGGGCATCCGTGATGAGGCGGTCGCGGTCCAGCGCGAGGTTCTCGATCTCGTAGGTGTCGGGGTCGGACTGGATGTTCGGGGCTTTGTGGACCCCAGGAAGCCAGGGCATCCGGTCCTTCTCGGTGAGGCGCAGGGGAGTGGTCACGGGGGTCGCTCGTCGGAGTCTCGGGTTGGGCGCGGGAGCGGACAGCTGTCCGCGTCTACAGTGAAGCAGACGGAGGTGTCCCCTTGAAGCTGCTCGATCGGGTCTCGGACCGTGCCCTCTCTTTCCTCACGGCGGTCTTCTTCGTGCTGTTGGGGTTGGACATCGCCATCATCGACGCCATCCCCTTCGTGGACGAGGCGGTGCTCGCCACGATCGCGTCCACGCTGGGGGCGTCCGTCCTCTCGCGGCGGAAGGCGCGCAAGGTGGCGAAGAAGGCAGCCGCGGCGGCGGGATCCGACGCCGGCGGGGAAGCAGGCGCCCCCGCGCCCTGACGTGGATCGCAGCTCCCGGAGCCGTTTGACGCGGCATCAGCTTCCGCGGTTCGCGGGGGAGACGCTCTTCGACCGCCTGGCACGGACGGTGTGCGAGGCGGAGTGTCTGCCGCGCAAGGAGCTCTACGAGGCGTGGGAGGTGGCGAAGCGGATCCGGCGCCGGGCGCGCGGGGGCGTCATCCACGACTGCGCCGGGGGCCACGGGCTGACGGCGTACGCGTTGCTGCTGCTGGACGACTCGTCGCCCGGGGCGGTGGTGGTGGACCGACGGCAGCCGGCTTCCTTCGGGAGGCTGCGGGACGCGCTGGAGGCGCGGTGGCCGCGGCTGCAGGGGCGGGTGGAGTACCACGACGGGGATCTGCGGGAGTACGCGGCGGGGGGCGAAGGAGACCTCTTCGTGGGGGTGCACGCCTGCGGGCCGCTGACGGATCGGGTGATCGACCTGGCCCTCGCCAGGAGGGCGCGCGTGGCGGTGCTGCCGTGCTGCCACTCGGCGGAACGCTGCGACCGCGGGGGCCTCGAAGGATGGTTGCCGGTGGGCGTAGCGGTGGACGCCACTCGCGTCGCGAGGCTGCGGGGCGAGGGCTACCGGGTGCACACGACCACGATCCCCGACGACATCACCCCCGAGAACCGCCTTCTGCTCGGCCGGCCGGGGTAGGGGAGGGGGGCAGGCAATGCGGAGAGGGAGGGATTTGCATCCGACACGCTGAACCGCGCCAGCGGTTCAACGTGAGAGGATCCAAATCACTCCCGTTCGAGAGCCGCGCTCGCGCGGTTCTCGACTCCGACAGTCTTGGCTGAACGAAGTGAAGACAAGACTGGCGGAGAGGGAGGGATTTGAACCCTCGGTGGAGCTATAAACCCCACACTCGCTTAGCAGGCGAGCACCATCGGCCTCTCGGTCACCTCTCCGACCGTCAGTCTCTGTCTTCCTCGTCTCGGGGGTCGAATGGCGGAGGCGGTAGGATTCGAACCCACGGAGCTTTCGCCCGGCGGTTTTCAAGACCGCTGCCTTCGACCACTCGGCCACGCCTCCGTGACGAGGGGGCAGGAACGTAATTCAGGCGCCGCCTCGTCGCAACCCCGTGAGTCACCATTCGGTGCCTTCGGACGAGGCTGGTCCCGCTCGAGGAGACCGGGGACGAGGCCGTACCGGGCAGAGTCTGTTTTTTCCTGAAGTGGGAAAAAGGTTCTGGGGTTTTTCCCGCTTCGGGATTAACGTTCCTGCATGCAGTTCGGAATGACGACGGAGAGTCTCGTCCTCGGAGCCCTCGTTCGGGGTGAAGGGTACGGGTTGGAAGTAGCGCGGCGCATCGAGGATGGTGGGCACGACCGCCCAAGCGCATCCTCTGTCAACCGGATACTCCGGAGTCTTGAGGCGGAGGGCCTCGTCGAGCGACGCAGAGGTGAGCCGCTGGCGGCGCGGGGAGGCCGTCCTCGGATCTACTACTCCCTGACGGCCGAAGGGAGCCTGGCCGCGCGCCACGCTGGCCGACTGGCAAGCGAATTCGCTGGATGGGCGACCGCCAGTGTCTGAGCACGAACCCAACGACCTCACTCCTGCGGAGGGGGCTCTGGAGGACGAACTGGACGCGCTCTACGAGGCTCTGGAAGCGCAGGTTCCAGAGTTCCTCCTGCCGGCTCTGGACGAGATGCTGAGGCTCCCAACCCCCCGCCGGTGGGCGTTCACTCACCTCGTCCAGGCAGGACTCACCGTTGCACTCGTCTGGTTCTGCCTTTCGGGCGAGCGGACGTGGGAGCCTGCCCTGTGGGTGCTGATCGGGTGTACTGCCTTTAGCGTCGGCTCCTGGCTCCTCGCTCGGCGGGCCAACGAGAGGCGAGCCGAAGAGGTCTTCGTCGCAGTTTTGCGAGCAGTTCTGAGTCTCCGATTCGACCTACGGGGAGTCGCTTCAGCGCCAGCCCAGCTGCCCGAGACCCCATCGGTCGCGAGGGCCCATCGCATCTTCGATGCCTGTTCGTGGATGTTCAGTCGCGACGTCAACGAAGCCGATCTTGGCGACCTGTTGGAGGAGATGCAGGAGCACGCTGAGTCCGGCCGCTGGAGCGAGTGGCAGATCACACTCCGCACGCTGCTTGCCCTCGTCAGCGCGCTCTGGAGTTCGGTCCTGTCTCTGGGGAACGGGAGCTACCATCGCCGAGGCGCTGGGGACCGGTCGCGAGCGCAGTCGGACGACGAGCGCCGCGTCGAGTGAGCATCGTCCAGGGAACGCTCCCTACGGGATCCCCAGCAGCTTGTGCGTCTGGAGCGAGAGCCGCCACTTCGGGTGGCTCCGGCAGTACTCCACGCAGGTGGCGGTGTGGTCCTCGCCGCCGAAGGTGTCGCGCGGCTGCAGGAAGAAGTGGGTGAAGTCCCAGTCCTCGACCGACTCCGGCGCCACCTCGTGGGGGTGCACCAGCTTGAGCTCGTCGCCCGACCGCTGGACCACCTCGCTGTTGGGCTTCGGGGACACGCAGATCCAGTCCACGCTCCGCGGCACGGGCAGCGTCCCGTTCGTCTCCAGCCCCACCTCGAGCCCCGCCGCGTGGCACGCCGCCACCAGCGCCTCGTCCAACTGGAGCATCGGCTCCCCGCCCGTGAACACCACGTAGGGCCGCCCGCCGGAGCACTCCGCGTCCCAGGCCGCCCGCACCGTCCGGGCCAGGTCCTCGGCCGTCGCGAACTTGCCGCCGCCCGGCCCATCCACGCCGACGAAGTCCGTGTCGCAGAACCAGCACGCCGCCGTCGCCCGGTCCTCCTCGCGCCCGGACCACAGGTTGCACCCCGCGAACCGCGCGAACACGGCCGCTCGCCCCGCGTGGGCGCCTTCGCCCTGCAAGGTCACGTACATCTCCTTGATGGAGTAGGTCACCGCGCGCCTCGGACCCGGCTCAGATCCGCTGGTCCCACTCGAGGAACGCGCGCATCGCCGTGACCATCTGGGGGTGGTCGCGGCTGCCGGTCATCTCGCGGATCGAGTGCATCGACCACATGGCGTTGCCCACGTCGACCGTCCGCATGCCCAGCGAGCTCGACACGATCGGGCCGATCGTGCTCCCGCACGCCAGGTCGGAGCGGATCACGAAGTCCTGCACCGGCACCGCGTGGTCCTCGCAGAGTCCCTTGAAGGCAGCCATCGACTCGCCCTCGCTCGCGTACTTCCAGTCCGCGTGGGCCTTGATCACCGGGCCGCCGTTGAGCATCGGCTTGTGCTGCGCTTCGTGCTTGTCCGCGTAGTTCGGGTGGACGCCGTGGGCCATGTCCGCCGAGACCATCATCGAGCGCGTCACCGCCCGAGCCAGGGCCGCGTCGTCCCCGGCCAGGCGCCGCAGGATGTCCCGGGTCATGGAGCCCGCCGCCCCGCGGGACGTGCGGCTGCCGATCTCCTCGTGGTCGAACAGCGTGATCACCGAGGTGGTGTCCGCGTCGTCGGCCTCCACCATCGCCAGGATCGATGCGTGCGTGCTCGCGAGGTTGTCGAGGCGCGGGGCGTGGATGAAGTCCTCCCCCACCCCGCTCACCGTGGGCGGCTGCACGTCGTACAGGCACATGTCCCAGGCGAGGATCTCCTCCGGCGCCACCCCGAGCTCCGCCGCGAGGAACCCCTCGACGCTGAGCTCCTCGGATGCCATGCCCCACACCGCCGGCAGGTGCAGCTGGTGGTTCGGCTTGAACCCGTCGGTCCGCACCTCGCGCCCCAGGTGGATCGCGAGGTTCGGGATCCGACACAGGGGCCGGTCGATCCGCAGCAGCCGCGTCTCCATCGTCAGGGGGTTGCTCCCCGTCCGCACCGTCACCCGGCCGGCGAGGCTGAGGTCCCGGTCGAACCAGGTGTGCACGAGGACGCCGCCGTACGTCTGCACCCCGAGGAGCGCGAACCCTTCCTTCGTCACCGAGGGTCGCGTCTTCAGGCGCAGGTTCGGCGAGTCCGTGTGGGCGCCCACGACCCGGAAGCCCGCGTCCACCGCGTCCTTGCGGCCCATCCGCCAGGCCACGATGCTGCCGCCGTCGCGGATGGCGTACCCCTTGGCGCCGGGCGCGAGGGACCAGTCGGCGTCGCCCTCGGACACTTCGGTCCAGCCCGCCGCGTCCAGCCGCGCCTTCGCGTCGGCCACGGCGTGCCAGGGGGTGGGGGAGTCTTCGATGTAGGCGAGGAGATCGTGGGTCGCGGACGGGACGGGTTCGGACACGCTCACCTCTTCTTGCGCTTGCTCCAGGCCTCACGGCCCGGAAGGTTCCGGGCGTCGAGCTCCGGCAGCACCGACTCCGCGATCTCCTGATAGAAGATGCGCTTGTAGACGGCGCGGGGAATCAGGCCGTACTTGCCTTCCTCGGGCCCCACGGGTTCCTTCCAGCCGTCCGGGATGTGGCCCCAGGCCGTCTCCACCCGGGTGAGGAACGTGGGGAGCGCCTTCTTCGCGAGGTTCAGGACATAGGCGCCGTCCTGCTCGATCGCCTCGTCGAGCACGCTCCAGCCGAACTCCTTGTGGCCCACGGTGTCCTTCGCGAGGCGCTTGACCGCCGTCTTCGGGCCCGCCTTCGCGACCTTCTCCGTCATCGCCCCGAACAGGGGACCCGCGAGGGTCTCGCCGATGCAGAAGTGGTCGATCACGAACAGCACCAGCCGATCGAAGGACGGCTCGCCGTAGGCATGGGGGATGACGAGGCTGCCTTCGGCGCACTCGAGGGGATCGTCGTCGCCCCCCAGGGTCGCGTAGACCTCCCAGCAGATGTCGCTGTGCTCCAGCTCCTCGCCGAGCACCTTGTGGCACTGCTGGATGATCTCGGAGGAGAAGCCGAGGCGCATCAGCCAGAGCAGGAGCTCCCCCGCCACCGATGCGCACCGCCACTCGGCAAGCGTCCTCGCCTTCCACTCGGCGAGGACGACGTCCATGTTCACCGCCAACGTCGTGTCCTCCGGCCGCGCCCGGGAGACCCTGGTGCGCGGCGTCGGTCGAGGATATCAGCGACCCCCGCTATAGATGGGCCGTGGCCCCCGACCTTCCCTCCAGCGCGCCGTGCGAGCCCGTCACTCCGCCCCAGCCGACCGACCGGAGCGGCCCGAGGACGGCGTCGGGCCGGGCCTCCCTGCTGGGCATGCGCCCCGAGGACCTGCTGGCCCACCTCGCCTCCGTCGGCGTCCCCGCGCGCCTCGATCAGTGCCGTCGACTCCAGGCGCACCTCGTCACCGACGCAGCCACCGATCCCTACGCCACCCGCAAGCCTCTCGCCCGCGCCTTCGTCGACGACGTCCTCGCCCACACCGAGCACGCGCGCCTCGAGGTGGTCGAGCGGGTCACGGACCCCGCCGACGGCTTCGTGAAGTACCTGTTCCGCCACCCGGACGGCGCCGTCACCGAGGCGGTCCGGATCCCGCTCCAGAAGGAGGGCTGCTTCACGGTCTGTCTCTCGAGCCAGGTGGGCTGCGCGATGCAGTGCGTGTTCTGCGCGACGGGCCGTCTGGGTCTCTCGCGCAACCTGCGCGCGTGGGAGATGGTCTCTGCCTTCCTCACGGTGCGCGACGAGGCCCCCGGACGGGTCACCGGCGCCGTGTTCATGGGACAGGGCGAGCCGCTGCACAACTACGACGAGGTCATCCGCGCCGCCCAGGTGCTGAGCGATCCCTGCGGCGGGCGCATCCAAGGGAAGGCGATCTCGATCTCCACCGTCGGGCTGCTCCCGGCGATCCGGCGCTACACCGACGAGGGCCACCCCTTCCGCCTGATCGTCTCCCTGACGTCCGCCGTGGCCGAGCGGCGGCGCTCCCTGCTGCCCGTCGCCGGACGCTGGCCCATCGAAGAGGTCGCCGAGGTCATCGCCGAGCACGCCGCGACCCGGTCCGGCCTGACGACCGTCGCCTGGGTGCTGATGCACGGCGTGAACACCGACGACGCCGAGGTCGCCGCGCTGCGGGAGCTGCTGGGGGACGTCCCCCTGCGCCTCAACCTGATCGACGTGAACGACGCCCGGCCCGACGGCTTCCTCCCCCCGGATCCCGTCGAGCGCGCACGGTTCGTCGACGCCCTGCAGGTGCTGGGCGTGCCGATCGTGCGGCGCTACAGCGGCGGCAAGGCCAAGCACGCCGCGTGCGGCATGCTGGCGAGCCGTGAGCTGAGAGGGAGCTGAAGGGAGCCGCCGATGGCGGCGCGCACCGGTCGGACTACTTCTTGTCCGCCGGGGCGATCGTCACCGAGAGCATCCGGCCGTTCATCTCCGGGATGGGGCTCTCGAGCTTGCCCACGTCCTGGAGCATCTCCGTCGCCTGGCGGAGCGTGTTCCGGCCGACGTCCTGGCGGCGCATCTCCGAGCCACGGAAGCGGACCGTCATCCGGACCTTGCTGCCGGCCTCGAGGAACTTGCGGGCCTTGCCGATCTTCACTTCGAGATCGTGGGTGTCCGTGTTGGGACGGAACCGGATCTCCTTGGGGGTGTTGTCCGCAGCCTTCTTCTTCTGGGCGCGTTCGGACCGGCTCTTCTCGTACTTGTGCCGGCCGTAGTCCATCAGCTTGCAGACCGGGGGACGTGCCTGGGGAGAGACCTCCACGAGGTCGAGCCCCGCTTCCTCGGCCATGCGCATCGCCTCGTACGTCTCGACGATGCCTACCTGGTTGCCCTCTCCATCGATCAGCCGAATGGGGCTGATCCTGATCTGCCTGTTGATCCGCGGTCCCCGGTTCTGGGGCATCTGCGGCAAATGACGTCTGCGGCGAATCTCACACCTCCTGTGTGTCTGTAACGAGAAACCCCGCAAACCCGACATCCGGGCCGCGGGGGTACCTGAAGTCCACAGCATCACTATCACAGACCCGCACGGCGTGCGAGGGCAAAGCCCTTGCACGGCCTTGACGACGCGGAGCATTGGCTTGACTTGCCGGGGTGGGGGGCCGCTGGCATCCTCCGCGCCTTCGAGGAGACCCCATGTCCCGACTGCTTCTCTGTGCCGCTGCTGCCTCCCTGTTCGCCCTCCCCGGCCTCGCCGCCGCGGAGGACTGCACCTACCTCGATCTGCACGGCACGTTCAGCGTCACCGTGGACTGCCAGGGTCTCAAGGACCACAGCAACATGGGCAACGAGCAGAAGCGCATGTGGCTGGCTGGCGACTGGGGCCAGGTGAACATCATCGAGGTGCCGTCGCCCTACAAGCAGGACGCCGAGCAGATCGACCTCATCATGAGCAACCTCGGGCGCGTCTACACCTCGCAGCGGTCGCCGGGCGGCATCCAGGAGACGACGGTCGCCGGGCAGGAGGCGCGCGTGATCCTCGAGCACAAGATGCGCACGAGCTCGCGCAGCTGGGTGTTCAACTGGGAGGGGCGCAACCTCATCATGCGGGCCGTCGCCTACGGCAAGAAGAAGGCGCGCATGGAGCAGCTGGACGCCATCAGCTCCGCGCTCACGTCGAGCTTCATGAAGGCGGAGGCGGTGGCCGAGGCTCCGGTCGAGGAGACCCGTCCGAAGGTGCGTGACCGCAAGGTCGAGGCGCCGGCCGCCGAGTCCACGGACGCGAAGCCCGAGAAGCTGCCCAAGGGCCAGACCGCCCGCGGCAACGAGGCGGACGAGGACAAGGCGCCCAAGGGCGGGGAGGCCGCGGACGACGCCACCGAGGCTCCCGCGGACGACGCCGCCGAAGCGCCCGCCGAGGATGCCCCCGCTGACGAGTAGAGCCCGCGGCTCCGATCAGAACCGCTTCCGCGGCTTCTTCGCGAGCACGATCATCTTGCGGCTCGACCGCAGGATCCGGTCCGCCTGGACCATCCCCAGCAGCATCAGCCGTCGCTTCCAGCCGTACTGGTGGACGAAGAACCGCGTGCTGAGCGGCTCCAGCGGTCGCACCGCGTGGGGGATGAGGCCGACGCCCTCGAGCAGCTGACCCACGTTGTCCGTCCCGAAGTAGCAGTAGTGCTGCCCTTCGTACATCTCGTCCCGCAGGTCCGCGGTCCGCTCCGGCGCCACCTTGAACGCCGCGAGGAACGCGGGCACCAGCGGCCAGGCCTCGTTCACGGTGCTCAGGATGAGCTCGCCTCCGGGAGCGAGCAGCGTCTCGAGCGCCACCAGCGTGCGCCGCGGGTCGGGCAGGTGCTCGAGCACGTCGAACATGGCGATGCGATGGAAGGACCCGGGCGCGAACGGCGCGTCTTCGGGGATGCCGCAGTGCACGACCCCGTCGACCCGCTCCGCCGCCTCCACCGACGACGAGCGCGAGACCTCGATCCCCCGCACGTCCCAGCCCCGATGCGCCATCTCTTCGAGGAGGTGCCCGCGGGAGCACCCCACCTCCAGGAACTCGCCGAACCTCCGCGGTCCGCACAGCTGCTCCATGCGGTCCGCCTGGTCGCGAGCGATGGCCCGCAGCGCGCCGTCCCGGTCGGCGAGCGTGGCGCCGAGCTTGCCGTGGTGGGCCTCGACGGCTGTGTAGTAGTCGGCCACCGCGTCACCGTCGGCGTAGGTGTCCGTCACCCGCACCCCGCAGCCCGAACACGTCAGCAGCGAGCGGTCCCGCAGCGAGAGCGTGAAGCGCAGGTCGGCGCCGTCGCACAGGGGGCAGCGCGTGCGGGGGAGTCCGCCGGGGGCCATCCCTCGTGAGCGCACTCCGTCGGCGGGGTTCGCGGTCATCGGCGGCAGTCTATTCAGTAGGATCGAGCGCTGCGGGCGCCCCGGACGCGCCGTCGCCCCGGAGGACCCCATGGCCGAGCTGAAGACCAAGGAGAATGACGCCGACGTCGGCGCCTTCCTCGACACCGTCGACGAAAAGCGACGTGGCGACTGTCAGCACCTCCGCGCCCTCATGGAGGAGATGACGGGCGAGCCCGCCCGCATGTGGGGCAAGAACATCGTCGGCTTCGGTCACTACCAGTACAGGTACGCGTCGGGCCGCGAAGGGGAGTGGTTCCGCATCGGGTTCGCGCCGCGCAAGCAGGACCTGACGCTGTACGTGATGGACGGCTACGAGGGGCGGGAGGAGATGCTGGGGCGCCTGGGCAAGCACCGCACGGGCAAGTCCTGCCTCTACATCAAGCGCTTGTCGGACATCGACGAGTCCGTCCTGCGCGAGCTGATCACGGACTCGCTGGCGTCGCTCGCGGAGAAGTACCCGGCTTGACGTAGTTCACCGGGTGGTGGTCCCGGCTGAAGCGCTTCGGGACGAACCGCCGCCGCTTCAGCAGCTTGCTCGCCAGTCGCGACGCCGGCGTGGGCTCGGTCCTCGCCGCGCGCGCCTCGCCGTCGAGTCCCATCACCTGGGCCCGCACCTTGCGCGCCATCGAGTACTGGAACATCTCGAAGAAGCGCCAGGCGAGGAACTTGCTGCGCACGTCGTAGCCGCGCACGACGCCGGAGAGCAGCCGCGGCACGAAGAACACGACAGGGTCGATCCCGGACCAGTTGGGCACCTTGCCCAGGTGCCGGTGCCAGCCGTTCTGCACCACCTTCACGAAGACCGACTTCGGCAGGATCGGCTTGAGTCCGTACATCATGAAGTAGGGACGGAACTCTCTTTCGTACCCCGACCCCTTGAACATCAGGCTGTTCAGGTAGCCGTCGGCGGCGTCCGCCTCGTCCTGCTCGCTGATGACCCCCTGCTCGATGGCGATGCGGGTCATGCCCGTCTTGGGCAGGTAGGTGAGCGGCAGCGGCTTCACGACCGAGGGGTCCGCGTCCGAGTAGAAGAGCAGGGCGTCGTCCTGGTCCTTGAGCGTCTCCCCCGGCGTGCCGAGGATGTGGTCGCAGGTGACGAAGATCCCCCGCTCCCGCAGCCGCCGGATGGCGTTGAAGATGTCCACGTTCTTCTCGTACCGGGCCATCGTGTTCGCCCGGGACTCCTCGCTCAGCGACTGCACGCCCATGATGACGCTGACGCAGCCCGCGTCCGCGAGCAGGTCCGCCATGTACTCGGTGACGAGCAGCGGATACGTGATGCACGCGAACGGCAGCCCCACCTGCTCCTTGTAGAGCGGAGCGAACTCCTCGAGCCACCGGACGCGCACCGGGAAGATGTCGTCGTGGAAGAGGACGGACTCCATCTGCGGGTACTTCGCCTTCGCAGCCACGAGCTCGTCGATGACGTGCTGCGGAGAGCGCAGGCGCACGCGCCGGTTGCCGACGATGTCGTGCACGGCGTTGTAGAAGCAGAACGTGCAGTTGTAGGGACACCCGCGCGAGATGGTGGTCATGTACTCGCAGCCGAGGCCCGGCAGCTTCTCGTAGTAGATGGACTTGTCGTAGAAGGGGAAGTCGTCGAGGGATCGGGGCTCGGCGGCGACGCCGTTGTCGACGACGTTGCCGTCCGCGTCCCGCGCCCAGACCCCGCGGATGGCGGTGACATCGCCTTCCTTGCGGCCGTCGAGGATGTCGCACAGCTCGAGGAGCGTCTCCTCCGCCTCGCCCACGGCGACGAAGTCCACCTCGGGTCGCGCGATGACGTTCTCCGGGCACATCGTCGCGTGGATGCCGCCCATGATCACCGGCAGGTCCGGGCGGCGGCGCTTCACCTTGCCCGCGATCTCGCACGCCCAGTGGAAGCCGTTGATCTCGATGGGGAAGCCGACGAGATCGGGTTCCTCGGCGAGGATGTCCTCCACCACGAGGTCGTCGTTGGAGAGGAACTCCACGATCTTCGGGTCCTTGATGGCCCCGGTGGCGAAGAGGTTCGGCTCGAAGACGAGGGCGGTCTCGTGGCCAGCTTCCTTCAGCACGGCCGAGAGCAGCTGGACGCCCAGCATCTCGGTCAGCTGATTGACGAAGACGACCTTCATGGCCGCACCGTGGGGGCGCGCCGCCTCCGCATCAGCGGATGACGGTGGCCGCGTCCTCGGGGTTGGTCGACTGGTACTTCGGGTGCTCCTCGATGGGGAACAGCGCCTTGTCGTGCTCGATGATCGGCTCGATGTACTCGTTGTAGAAGGTCTCGTCGTTGCTGGCGATGCAGCGCTCGCGGGTCTCCTGGAAGTACTCGAAGCTCTTCATGCGCTCCCAGATGGTCCCCACCGACTCCTTCTTCACGTTGCCGAAGTTCAGGTGGATGAACGCGCAGGGGATGACGTCGCCCGAGTTCGACATGTACATGCGCTCGAGGCCGGGGCGGCAGCCGTTCTCCTTGTAGTTCGACTTGCCCTCCCACACGACCCAGGGGAGCTTCATCGCCTTGTCGAACTCGGCGTAGTCCTCCGCCTGCATGCGGATGCCCTTGTTCTCCTCCCACTTGCCAGTGGTGCAGGGCTGGACGAAGTTCACGGTGACGTCCTTGTCCCGCGCGAGGCGGACCATCTCCCACAGCGTCCCGTCCTGGACCTTCTCGTGGGTCATGGTGCAGTTGAGGATCACGTCCATGCCGTAGCGGTGGCAGTTGTCGATGGCCTCCATGACCTTGTCGTAGGAGCCGGGGACGTTGAGCAGATCGTCGTGCTCCTCGGGCCGGTGGCTGTGGAGGCTGATCATCACGATGTACAGCCCCGCCTCGCGCAGCTTGCGGGCGACTTCGTCCGTGAGGAGCAGGCCGTTGGTCTGGATGTTCACCACGCCGCGCCACGGCGGGACCATCTTGATGATCTCGTAGATGTTGGGGTTGAGCAGCGGCTCGCCGCCCGTGAGGTTGATGGACACGGCGCCCGCGCGGAGGAACCCGTCGATCGCGCGCCGGTACTCGTCGAGGGAGAGCTGGTCCTGGTTGACCGTCGTCTCCTCCATCATGTAGTCGGCGGAGCAGTGGTCGCAGGTGGCGTTGCAGCCCGACTCGATGTTCACCGAGGCCGTCCGCAGCACGTCCTGGTCCATCAGGTTCATGCGCGCGTAGTTGACCGCGAGCTTCGGGACGAGCTGGGGCTTGCGCTTCAGCACCGTGCCGAGGTGGGTGCGGACGAGGCCGACGAGCTGTCGAGCCTGGCTGAAGGGACCGTCGTTCAATGCGGGCATGCGCACTCCGTCGAAATGACTGCCTAGCAAGGTAGCACCGGCGACCCACACCGGCGACGCGGGTTCTCCATGGCCTTTGGAGCCGCCCTGCCCCAGACTGGTCGCATGAGGTGTGGGTGGCTCGGGCTGATCGCGGCCCTGTTGTGCAGCGGGTGCCTGTCCTGGGGCAATGCGTCCCAGTGGGACGGGGTCCCGCAGCAGGTGCGTTCGTGGGAGTGGATCCTCGAGGAGGGCGCGGCGCCGCGGACTCCGCCGGCGGTCGACTTCCTGGGGTTGGACGCTTTCGACACCGAGGCGGCCTACGTGAGCGCGGCGGCGGCGAACGGGACGGTGTGGTGTTCGCTGTCGGTGGGTACGGCGGAGGACTTCCGGGACGACTGGGCGGAGTTCGTGGTCCGGGACAACGCCCAGGTGGACGCGGGGGAGGCCCCGATCCTCAGCGGCGAGCTCGCGGACTGGCCCGGCGAGCGCTGGCTGAACGCCGCGGAGTACGAGGCGTTCCTCGATCTGATCGCGGCCCGGTTCCGCATGTGCGCGGACAAGGGCTTCGCCTGGGTCGAGCTCGACCACATGGACGGCTACGCGAACCCCGCCGGCTTCGCGGTGACCGAGCAGGACGCGCGCACGTACGTGGCGGCGCTGGTCTCCGAGGCGCAGCAGCGGGGGCTGGGCGTGCTGCACAAGAACGCGGAGGCGCTCATCGACGATCTGGAGCCGTCGATGGACGGGCTGCTGATGGAGGGGTGCGTGCTGGACGGATTCTGCGGAGACGGAGAGCCGTTCCTGGTCGCCGGCAAGCCGGTGTTCGACGTGGAGTACCCCGAGGACTGGCGCGCGGCGGGCCGGGACGTGGACGTGGATGCGATCTGCGAGGAAGGGGAGGCCGCCGGCGCGAACGTGATCCTCAAGACGCGTGAGCTCGACGCGCGCACGATCGTCTGCGCGGCGCGGTAGGGGTCAGGGGCCGGGGGTCGATCCGGTGGGGCACCAGGGCCCGATGTGCACCCCGTCGAGGGTGAGGTCCGCGCATCCGTCGCACCCGGTGCACTCCAAGTACGTCCCGTTGAACTTGTCGCTGGTCAGGCACGAGAGGCAGCCCGAGGCGCCATCCCACACCAGTCGGGCCTCGCGCGCACCGGGGAGGGTGACGGTCCAGGCTCCGGTGGTTGGCTCCAGCTCGCAGGCGCGACGCCCCTGATCGAGATCGAAGGCGGACCAGGCCTCGTGGTCAAACGCGACGCGGACGGTGCCCCCCGGGCCGATCGCCGCCAGCTCTCCTTCGGCGGCCGCGGTGAGCTCGGACGAGTCCACATCGACGCGCCCGGCGAGAGTCCGGGACCCGGTGACGGTCGCCCGACTCCATCCGCCCGTCAGGTCCAGTCCGGCGACCTCGATGGCCCAGGTCCACTGCCCGTCCGCGCTTCCTTCATCAACGAGGGTGGTCCAGGAGGCCGTGACCGCCCCGTCGACCTCGACCCCCACGCCGGCTCCGGTCCAGGTGAACCCGCTGCCGGAGATGGCGGCCTCGTAGAGGGAGGCGTACGCGCCGCTGCTGTCGGCGGTCCAGCCTGCGGAGAGGGTGCCCGCGGCGGACCCTTCGTTTGACGAACAGGGGCCCACCCATACGTCGCCCGCCGAGAACGAGTAGGCGTCCAGGGGTGGGCCGGAGGTGGCCGGGCAGCCCCCGGCGGGGAGGGCGAGGGTCAGGGAGTCGACGACGGACTGCGCCCAGCGCCCGCCGGTCACTTCGCGGGTGAGGGCCACGACATCGGACAGGAGCGCGTGGGTCCCCGCGTCGAGGGCGCACTGCTCGGCGTCGTCGCAGTCGTTGCCGCGTCCGTCGCAGTGCCGCTCGTCCAGCGGGAGCCAGGGATCGGCGTCGTCGCAGTCGAGGGCGTTGGGGACGAACCCGTGGGGCCGGTCTCCGCCCGTGACTCCAGCGGCGTCTGCGTCGCCGAAGCCGTCACAGTCCGCGTCGGGGTACCACGTGGGCAGGAACGAGCCGTGCTCGGGGGCAAGGTCGAGCTCCGGGGAGCCTGGAGGCTGCGCCGGGGGCGCCTGGTCCGGTGGCTCGGAGGCGCCTGGACATGCGAGGAGGAGCCCGCCGACCAGAAGGCCGGACAGCGCGATCTCCCATGGGTTCGCGATCCTCATCCCCGCCCGACCGTACCGTTCGCGCGACCCGATCCCCCGGGCCTTTCCGGTCCCAAGAGGTGCCCGTGACAAGCTGTGGCTCGCGTCGCGGGGTGCGGGGTTCTATGTTCGCGCCGCTTTGGGCCTCGGAGCCCTCGGAGACCGTGATGACGCGCTTCCTGTTGCCTCTTCTCCTGCTTTCCGCCCTCGTGTCGCTGCCGTCGCAGGCCGACGCTGCCGCGTTCGTGACCGTCGAGAACGTCACGTCCGAGAGCGACGCCGCGGCGGCCCTGATCCAGAAGGTCCTCGCGGACGAGCTGCATCGGGTCGACGACTGTGGCCGCGGCTACATGGCCACGAAGCCGAAGCGGCCCGGCAAGGTCACGCTCCTGCTCCAGCTCGCCCCGGACAAGGCGACCGTGGTGCCGAACAGCAACCGGGACGCGAAGCGGACCGAAGTCCAGTGCATGGGCAAGGCGCTCGCGGCGGTGGACTGGCCGAAGCCGAGCGAGGAGGTGGAGATCCGCATGGACTTCATCCTCGCCCCGACCGGCGAGAAGCCGAGCTCGGGCGGGAGCGCGAAGTCGAGCGGCAAGAGCAAGTCCGGCGGGAGCGCGAAGTCGAGCGGCAAGAGCAAGTCCAGCGCGAAGGCGTCGAACGACGACCGCGAGGATGAGGACATGGACCTCGACGAGGACATGGATCTCGACGACGAGGACGGCGCGGCCGAGGACCTCGACGAGGACGAGGACGAGGACTTCGACGACTACGAGGACGAGGACGACTACGAGGACGACATCGATCTCGATGAGGTCGACGACGACGACGCAGCCGACGATCGGAAGCGCAGCAAGGACGAGGCCAAGCGCGAGAAGCAGCGCCAGCGCGAGGAAGAGCGCCGTCGCGCCGAGGAGCGTGCCCAGGAAGAGGAGCGCCGGGAGCGGGACCGCGAGCGCGAGGAAGCGCGGCGTGAGGAAGAGCAGCGCCGGCGAGAGCAGGCGCGTCGCGATGCGGAGCGCGAGGAGCGCGAGCGGGAGCGACAGGCGCGGCGGGACGAAGAGGAGCGGCGGGATCGCGAGCGGCGCGAGCGCGAGCGGGACCGCGACCGGGACGATGACAAGCCGAAGGTCGACTGGCGGAGCAGCCGCGTCGGCTACGTGGCCATCTCCGTCGACGGGGACATGGACAGGGGCGACGTGACCGAGGCCCTCGACGGCGTCCTCAGCGACATCGACAAGGCCTGGCGGCCCGCGAAGGCCTTCCACGCCATGATCCGCCTCCGCATCACGGTCAACCGGGACGGAGACGTCGAAGACGTGGACATCACGAAGTCCCGCGACGCCGACGACTTCGACGGCAGCGTGCGCCGCGCGGTCGAGGGAGCCCGCTTCCCCGACGAGGGCGAGGTCGAGGTGACGATCGCGTTCAAGCGGTAGGCGTCGCGTTCGGCCCCTTCGCGGTCGACGGCGTCACTTCCGGGCGCGCGGCAAGCCGCTCGGCAGCGTCTCGGGCAACCTGCCGATGGTGAGGTCCGTCGTCCCGATCAGCGCATCCAGGCGGGGCCCCGCCTTCACCGACAGGTCCGCCTCGCAGCCGCCGAGCTCCTTCGCCAAGGCCTTCGCATCGACCGCCTTCGCCGCTGCATGGCAAAGCAGGACCGCGTCCACCTCCTTGTGAGGCCCGGTCACGAGCCCAAGCCAGCCGGCGGTCGCCGCCTCGCCCTCAGCGAGCAGCCCCGCGCGCACCCCCCGAAGCCAGGCGCCCGCCACCATCGCCGTGAGCCGGTCCAGGGCCTCCCGCGCAGCCGGGTCGAGCGCCTCGTCCAGCGGATCGACGGCTCCGAGCCCCCGGAGGGTCCCCAGCACCTCTGCCCCGAGCGCGGCGTCGACCTCGGCGCGCACCGCCGCGGCGCGTCCGCCGTCCTTCGCGAGGAGCGGGAGGATCAGCTCGACCGCCCCGTCCCGCGCGACGTTCACGTAGGTCAGGCCGACGAGGTCCCCGTGCCACTCCATGGGGTGGTCCCGCACGTTCAGCGGGTCGAGCCTCCGGTGGATCTCGACGCGGCCCTCGCCCACGTTCGACGTGTGCAGCACCCGCGTCGTCAAGAGCCCCAGCTGCTGTCCCACCGCCATCGCCTGGAGCCGGAGTGGGAGTCCCGCCTCGGCGTACAGGGCGCTCCATCGTTCGATCAGGCCGTTGATCTCCTTGAAGTTGCCGATGTTGTCGGCCCAGGACAGTCGACTGATCTCGTCGAAGGTCGCGAGAAGCTCCGGGTGCTTGCTCAGCTCCCGACGAATCGCCTCCTCCCCGTCGCCGCTGACTCCCCACTCCGTCAGCTGCTTCGTGTGCAGGGTCTCCAGGTCGATTCCCCAGGGGTTGTCCCAGGTGGGGGCCTCGCCGAACGCTGGTGTGTCGACCACCACGTCCGCCTGTCGCGGCACGGGTTCCCCCGAGAGGTGCGCCGAGAGCGTGGGCGCGGCCATCCCCACCGCCACGAGGCGCTCCGCCCCTCCATCGGAGCGGAGCGTGTAGGCGCCCAGCGCCATCGCCACCACCTCGCCCTCGGCGTTGAGGACGGGTCCGCCGCTCATGCCGCGGGGGTTCCGGTCGTACTCGAAGCGCCACTCCAGGCGGCGCCCGTCGCACAACGTGACCGTCCCGGCGTGGGTCGCCGCGGGACTGCCCATCAAGGGGGACGCGAGCCAGATCTTCGTCCCCACGGCCGGGCATCCCTCAGCGACGGACAGGACGTTCACCGGCTTCTTCCAGGCGCTGCGTCCGCCCTTTCCTTCTGGGACCTCGAAGACGGCGATGTCCCCCGCCACGTCGAGGATTCCGCCGGTCTCTTCGATCGGATACGCCCCGGGGATGGGCTGCACCTGCTCTGTCGTGAGGAGCTTCTTGCCGCTCAGCGCGCCCCGGAGCTCGAGTGAGACCTGACCCGGCAGCTCCTCGCCGGTGAGCTGCCGTGGCTGCCCTCCCAACGGACCGATTAGGTGCAGAGCGGTGACGATGAGCTCCTCGCCCGCGTGGTCCACCACGAAGGCCCGGCCTGCAGAGCGGGGGCGGTCCTTGCCCACCCGGAACGTGGGGGTGAGGGTGGTGTGCTCGGGCAGCCCGAGCGCGAGGAGGACCGGAAGCAGGAGAAGGAGTGCGAAGACGCGCAGTCGTCCCGCCCCCCAAGGCGACGTTGTAGGCATGCCTCATCTTCGCATGGGCGGGCGCCCCAGCTTGTCGCGCTCAGCTCACCGCGCCCGCGAGGGGACCGCAATCCACGTCAGCGGGATCGAGCTGGCCAGGCCCAGAGCGAGGCCTACGAGGCCCATCGTTCCGAACGCCGTGCAGCCGAGCAGGCTGCCGAGGCTCGTGAGTCCGACGCCGGTGACCACCCGCGCCAGACGGCGCCCGTCTTGTCGGCCGGTCCACACGAGCAACCCGCCCAGGGCGAAGCCGCCGCCCGCACACAGGACCTGACACCAGCTCGTGCAGACTCCGCCGGCGCAGAGGTGTCCCGCGCGCATCGCCACCGCCGGCAGCGCCAGCGCCACGGTCGCGCCCACGAGTCCCAGCGGCACCGCGCGGCCAGGCTCACGTCCCCACCAGCGGAGCAGCACCGCCGCTGCGCCGATCACTGCCGCCACCGCGACGCACGCGAGCAGATCGCTGCCCAGCGCGGCGCCCAGCGCGCCGATGGCCACTCCAGACAGCGCCCACGGCCCCGCCGCGCGCCATCGGGACGCCTCGTAGGCTGCGCGGGCGCGGGCCCGCAGGTCACCAGCGTCGTGCTTCGTCGAGTCAGCGCTCACCGTGCTGCTCCTTCCAGGCCGACCGCAGCCGACCCATCGCGCGTTGGACTCTCTTGCGGAACGTCGCCGCCGGCACCGTGGGGCGGGGAGCCTGCCCGAGCACCGCGCGGATCGTGGCGCGGTCGTCGGGGCGGAGGCCGTCGATCAGGGCGTCCAGCAACCGATCGAGCTCCGTCATCGCGGCGTGGTGTTCCGGATCTGCGCCGCCGGACGCCAGCCGGTCGAGGAGGTCGGGCGTCTCCTCGCGCCGCCGTCGCCGTCGTGTCCGCAGCGTGCGCACCTCCCACCCCGCGATCCCGAGGATCCAGGGCAACGCCGGCCGCTCCGCGTCGTACTCCGAGGCGCGCTCGAAGACCTTGATCAGCGCCTGCTGGGCTGCGTCGTCGGCGTCCTCGGCGCTGCACAGCCCACCCACGAACCGGCGCACCACCGGCCACGCCGCAGCGTAGACGGGGTCGAACGCCGCGCGGTCGCCATCCGCGAGGCGGGCGAGGGCGCGGTCGAGGGGGGTGGGATCGGAGGACAACCGAGGCAGCTCCTAGTGGCTCTGCACAGGGATTGTGGTGGATGCACCGCGGTCCAGCCGCCCGCTGGACTTCGCCTCGCCCCCTCGCCGGGCCTCGGCCCGCCTTCGGGATGCAAGTCTCGCCAGCGAACGCCTGGCCTCACGGCTCATCTCACCAAATCTCCTACGCAGAACCACTGGGCGCGGGGGTCGCCCCCCGCGCCCGCGTCGGGACTAGAGCGGGCAGGCTCCGCAGCCGCAGCAGGCGCCGAGGCCGAGCTGGTCGGCCGCGAGGGCGAGGGTGGGGACGGCGACGATCAGGGCGAGGGTGGCGCGGCGGAGCCAGCGCTTCGAGGTGTCGGACATGGTCGGTTCTCCGGTGGCAGCGGTGCATCCGCCGCTCACTGGTCTAGGCACCAGGACACCGAAGCGTGACCGAGGAGGCCAAGAAAGATCCCGACCGCCTCTCCGTCCTACGGAAACAAGCCCCGCCGCACCTGATACCCGAGGATCGTCCGCAGATAGTTCAGGTAGAGCTTCGGCCGGATGTCCCGGTCCGTCAGCAAGCCGGTCACGAGCCTGGGGAACAGGATGATGTTCCCTAGCCCCGGCAGCCCCCCGAGAGGAGCGAGGCGGCGATGGAGGCCTCGGTCGATCATCGCCCTGCGCCCCCGCGTCCCCAGCATCGGCCACAGGGCGTAGGCGAGGTTGTAGGGGCGGTAGTCGTTGCCGTGGATCGAGCCCTCGAACATGAAGTGGTCCCAGCCGCCCTCCACGTTCCGGTCGAGCTCGCCCCGCTCCACGCTCGCCGCTTCCTCGGCCCGCTTCGTCAGGTCCGTCCCCGGGAAGTAGGACATGAAGAACGGCTTCACCACGTCCGGGGCCGCGTCCAGGTAGAAGCGGAGCGCCGTCTCCTGGTCCTCCTCGCTCTCGCCGGGGACGCCGAAGATGTGGTCGAGGAGCACGAACATCCCGTGGTCGCGCAGCCGCTTCGTCGCGATCGCGATCTCCTCGCTCGACTCCGTGCGGTTGAGCACATCCTCGGCCCGCGAGTCGGGGTTCGCCGTCTGGCTGCCCATGATCACGTACTTGCAGCCCATCGCCCCGAGCAGGTCCGCGGTCTCCTGCCGGACGAGCTGGGGGTGCGTGATGCAGGAGAACGGCAGCCCCACCTGCTCGATGTACAGCGGCGCGAACTCCTTCAGCCACTTGAGCGAGGTGGGGAAGATGTCGTCGTGGAAGACGATGTACTCGGGCGCCCAGCGGCGCTTCGCCTCGACCAGCTCGCCGATGACGTGCTGGGGCGACCGGGCGCGCACGAAGCCGGTGCGCCCGTAGATGTCGTACAGGGTCGTGTAGAAGCAGAAGCTGCACGCCCAGTGGCAGCCCCGCGAGGCGACGCACACGTACTCCCGCGCCAGTCCCGGCAGCTCGTCGTAGTAGAGCGACTTGTCCGGCCAGGGGAGCGTGTCGAGATCGGTGATGAGGGGGCGGGGATCGTTCCGGTGGATCGTGCCGTCCGGGTCCTTCACCCAGAGGTTCGGGATGCTCCGGATGTCGTCGCCGGCGGCCAGCGCGTCCACGAACTCGGGGACGGCGTGGTCCCCCTCGCCGATGCAGATGACGTCCACCCCCGCCCGGGAGATGCAGGTCTCCGGGCTCGAGGTCACGTGGAAACCCCCGTGGACCATCCATGTGTGCGGCGCGGCCTGCTTCACGCGGGCACCCACGCGGGAGCACCAGTCGAAGCTGTTGATCTCGCTGGGGAAGAGGACGACGTCCGGGCCGAGCTCCAAGACCCGCCGCGCCGCGCGCTCGGCCGAGTCGACCTTCCGCGCCAGGCCCCGGGGGAGGGAGCGGACGAAGGCCGCCGTCAGGAGATCCGGCTCGAAGACGAGGTCGACGCGGTGCCCCGCCTGCTTCAGCGACGCCGAGATGATCTCGATGCCCTGGTACTCGGTCAGGCGGTTGCAGACGACGACGTGCACGGCGGGAGTGTAGTCACCGGCGCGGACTCTGGCGGTGCGGGGAGCCTGCCGGGGGGTCAGCCGTCGTCGGAGTCGCTGTCGCCCTCGTCCTCTTCGTCCTCGAAGGACCCGTCCTGGATGGACGAAGCGGAGTGGCAGTCGACGCAGGCGACGATGCTGCCCCGGGGCTCGCTGATGCCGTGGCACCCGTCGCAGTTGTCGGGGTTGGACATCCCAGGCGCGTGCCAGGCGCCGTCTTCGTTGATGGTGTGGTCGTTGGGGATGCTGAACGCGCCGCCGGCGGTCCCGCTGGCCGAGCCGACGCCCGCGCCGCTCCCGTAGGCGTTCAACGCGTCACAGCCGCCAAGGAACAAGAGCCCGACCACGGACAGGAGGGTGGCCAACCAGATCGCTCGGCGGCCGCCGCGCGCGATCGGCGGCGGAGCGAGGGTCGGGGCGTCGTCGCCGCCGAGGGTCAAGGAGCCGAGATGAGGGACGGTGAGGTGGGGGTTCATGGGTGTCTCCGTGTCTGGTCGTGAGTACGAATAGGACGCGCCTCCAGCCAGTCTGAAGACTGTCCTGATCATGGATCTCACCCGAGAGTGCGGAAAGCGATTCGTTCAAGTTCCGTCCCCTTGTGAGTACGTTGGGTTGGCCGGCAGTGGGTCCCCAGGACGCCCTCAGGGCGGATCCCTCGCTACCGGAGAGGAACTGAATCATTCAGTCTTGACTGAACGATTTGAACGACGCAGGATCAGACCATGCCCGACCCCCTCGAGCCCGACATCGCTCGCTTCGTCGAAGACGTCGCCGTCTACTGGGAGCACAGCGGCCTGCCCCGCATCGCCGGGCGCATCCTCGGTCTGCTCCTCGTCTGTGACCCCCCTCGCCGGTCCGGGGCGGAGCTCGCCGCCGAGCTGGGGGTGTCCAAGGCGTCCGTCAGCACGATGACCCGGATGCTCCTCGCCTCGGGGATCGTCCACAAGGTCGGCGTCCCCGGGGATCGGGCCACCTACTTCGCGATCCGCGACGACGGATTCGAGGAGCGCTTCGCGGTCGTGAATCAATCGTTCACCACCTTCCGTGTCCTCGTGGAGCGGGGTGTCGCGCTCGTCGACGATGCGGACCGGAGCCGGCGGCTGCGCGAGCTCGCCGCCATGTACCGGTTCTGGGAAGAGGAGATGCCTCGGGTGCATGCCCGATGGCTCGAGCAGCGGGAGCGCCTCTTTGCGGAGGTCGCAACCCCCAAGGAGGACTCATGATCTCGGTCGACGGCCTGACCTTCACCTACCCCGGTGGCGACGCCCCCGCGGTCACCGATCTGTCCTTCGACGTCGGCGACGGCGAGGTGTTCGGCTTCCTCGGCCCCAGCGGCGCGGGGAAGAGCACGACCCAGAACATCCTCATCGGGCTGCTGCGCGGCTTCGGTGGCCAGGTGGACGTGATGGGCAAGCCCCTGCCCCAGTGGGGCGCCGAGTACTACCGCAAGGTGGGCGTCTGCTTCGAGCTGCCCAACCACTACCTCAAGCTCACGGCGCGGGAAAACCTCGAGTACTTCGCCGCGCTCCACGACGGCGCCACCGACCCGGTCCTCGACGTCCTCGCCCTCGTGGGGTTGCAGGACGACGCGGACAAGCCCGTCGCGGCCTTCAGCAAGGGCATGAAGAACCGCCTGAACCTCGCCCGCAGCCTCCTGCACCGCCCGTCTCTCTGGTTCCTCGACGAGCCCACCTCGGGGCTCGATCCCGTGAACGCGGTCAAGGTCCGGGAGCTCATCAAGGCGCGGCGTGACGAGGGAGTCACGGTGCTCGTGACCACCCATGACATGCACACCGCCGAGGAGGTCTGCGATCGCGTCGCCTTCATCGTCGACGGGCGGATCGCCACCACGGACGCGCCCGAGGCGCTCCGTCGGCAGCACGGTCGGCGCGACGTGGAGCTGCGCTGGGCGGAGGGAGATCCCCAGACCTTCCCCATGGACGGCCTCGCCGACGACGCCGGCTTCCGGGCCGCGCTGGGGCGCCCGGGGCTCCTGTCGATGCACTCCCAGGAGGCGACGCTCGAGGACGTGTTCGTCAAGGTCACCGGGAGGCACCTCGCATGAGCGGTCTCGCCGCGACCCTCCGGCTCGACGTACAGGTCCAGGCGCGGAGCCAGCTCTACGGCATCGGGATCGGCGTCGCCGTCGCCGTGGGCCTCATCGCCCGCTTCCTCGTGGGCGCCGAACACGCGGCCGTGGGCGCGCCGATCCTGTACCTCCTCGCCCTCGGCGGGACGACGTACATCTTCGGGGCCTCGATGGTCCTGGTGGAGAAGTCCCAGGGGACCCTCGCTGCCTTGCGCGTCAGCCCCCTGCGCCGGGACACCTACTTCCTGAGCAAGCTGATCACCCTGACCGCCTTCGCCGCGGTCGAGGGGGCGATCATCCACGCCGTCGGCTTCTGGGGGACGGGGTTCTCGCTCCTCCCCCTCGGCGCGGGGGTCCTGGGACTGGGGCTGTTCAACACGCTCGTGGGGCTCGCGCACGTCGCGTCGCACGACTCCATGTTCAGCTTCCTCGTCCCCGGCGCGATGCTCATCGGCTCCATTCTCCAGTGGCCATTCCTTTACGCCCTCGACATCGGGCCGCCCTGGGTCTGGTACCTGTTCCCCACCCAGGGGCCGCTGTTGCTGATGCTGGGGGCGTTCGAGCCGTTGGCGGCGTGGCAGTGGGGGTACGCGCTGGCGATGACCGTCGGGTCGACGCTCGCCGTGGGTTGGCTCGCCCGGCGCCGCTTCGCCGAGCACGTGGGGCTGTTGTGATGAGTCCGCTCGCCATCAAGGGAATCCTGCGGACGGACTTGCTGCGCCTGCTGCGCGACCGGTTCCTGCTGGGGATGACGGGGTACATCCTGGGGATGGCGCTGCTGGTGCGGTTCGCGGTCCCCTGGATCGACGCCGAGCTCCAGGCGCGGATGAGCTTCGACCTCGGCCCCTGGTACACGCTGATCAGCAGCCACTTCGTGGTGGGCCTGTCGGGGTTGCTCGCCGGGATCCTCGGGGGCCTGCTCCTCATGGAGGGGCGCGAGAGCGGGACCCTGCGCGCCCAGCTCGTCACCCCCGTCCCGGTCCAGAGCTACGTCCGCCTGATGGGGGGCGTCATGTTCGTGGGCTCGACGGGGCTTGCGCTGGTCTCGGCTGCGCTCGTGGGCTTCAACCTGCCGCCGTGGCCCGCGCTGGTCCTCGCGAGCGTGATGGCGGCCCCGGCGTCGGTGGCGATGGGGCTGTTCATCGCGGCCATGGCCGAGTCGAAGACCGAAGCGTTCGTCTACCTGAAGATCTGCGCGGTCCTGCCCCTGCTCCCGAGCGGAGCCTGGTTCCTCCCGGAGCCGTGGCAGTGGCTCGCCGGGATCCACCCGTCCTACTTCGCCGCGAAGGCGTTCTGGATCGCCGAGGCGGGCGAGACCGGCTGGGCGCTGTGGGCCTGCGGCGCGATCGTGCCCGCGGCGTTTTGGTTGTGGGTGTTGAGTCGGCTGTTCGTGAGGGCGGTGCGGTAGCCCGGGGGAGGGCGCTGCGCCTCAGGAGCCGCGCTGCAGACGGATCGCGTCGGCGCCGTCCAGAGGTTCGAGCACCAGGACGTCTCCGTCGACTCGGACCAGGGCGCGCCGGGTGGCCCCATCCGCGGTGGTCCCGGTCATCACCAGCCCATCGTCGGTCTCGGTCCAGGTGCACGTCCACACCCGGCGGACGGTCCCCGTCTGCTCGATGAGCTCGTCCTCCGTCAGCGTCCACTTCGTCTCGGCGACAGCTTGCTTCAGCTCGGCGAGGGCCGCGTCGCGGACCCGCGGTGGGGGGGTGGTCGCGGTCGTCGCGGCGGTCGTGGGTCCGCCTTTGCCTCCCTGCGGCGGAGGGCGCGAGGTTGCGGTCGCCCGTTGGACCCGCTCGTCGTCGGGGGCCAGGCCCCACTCCCCAAAGAGCGAGGACGGGCGAGCGGCGACCGGCTCGGGGTCGGGCTCGGGCGCAGGGACGAGGAAGGAGATCCCGCCCAGCGTCACGGCGCCAGGGGGCGAGACGGTGACGGTGCCGTCGGTCTTCACGTCGACCCGGGAGCCCCCCGCGTCACTGGCCGAGAAGAAGATGAGCTGTCCGGTGGGGGCGACCCCCTCAGGCAGGCGCCCGGCGACCCCGTCGCTCGCGTCGGTGGTCCCGGTGAACAGGACGCGGCCGCCGCTGACGTGGACCCCCGCATCCCCCAGCGGGGAGGCGGGCCCCACGGTGAAGGCCACGCCGTCGAGGGAGATCCACCCGCGCCGGGCGATCCCCGAGACGAACCAGACCCCGCAGTCGGCAGCCACCTCGACGGTGGCGACGCCCTCGTGGTGGCTCGTGGAGAACGCGATCGTGTCGGTGGGGCAGGCGCCGGCGGGGAGGGTGGCGATGCGGGAGCGAGTCTTCGTCGCGCCGCGCACGAGCCCGGTGAGGCGCACCTCGTCGCCGGCGATCTGCACCGCGGGGGCTGCGTACTCGCCGGCGTAGGCGCGATAGCCGCTGCTGAGCGCCAGCGGCTCGGTGGTCCCCACCGGGAACGCGATGCCCGACAGGCTCTGCCAGGGGATCGTGCCGCCCGTGACCCACAGCACCCGCCCGTCAGGGAGGACGTCGACCCGGGACGGCGTGGTGTGGCGGCTGGTGAGGAAGATGAGGCGCCCGCTGGGCCGCATCCCCTCGGGGAGGGTGGCGAGGAGAGCCTGGCGGCTGCCGGTGGGCTTGAGGAGGCCCGCGAGGTGGACGGTGTCGCCGACGCGCTCGAGCTGAAGCCCCTGGTAGGCGCCCCCGTAGTCGACCCAGCCGTCGCCGTGGGCCGGCTCGGCGGAGGCGGGGAGGGCGAGCAAGAGCACGAAGAGGGCGAGGGACCGCATGAGGCGAGGGTACGCGGGGCGAGCTGTGAGCTGAGCGAACGTGTCCATACCTGGCTGGACCGAGGCGGCGGCGGGTTCGGTCCAACCGGACACGGGTACGCTGGCGTGGGACAGGAGGCGGAGATGGATGACGACGACGACGGATCCGAGGAGGTCCAGGCGCTGGTGGTCGACAACGGCAGCGCGATGATCAAGAGCGGCTTCGCCGGCGACGACGCCCCCCGCGCGGTGTTCCCGACGATCGTGGGCCGCCCGAAGCATCAGGGCGTGATGGTCGGGATGGGCCAGAAGGACGCGTTCGTGGGCGACGAGGCCATGTCCAAGCGCGGGATCCTCACGCTCACCTACCCGATCGAGAAGCGCAAGATCGTGAAGGCGGCGGACATGGAGAAGGTCTGGCACCACACCCTCTACAACGAGCTGCGGGTTGCGCCCGAAGAGCACCCGGTGCTCGACACCGAGGGCCCCAAGAACCCGAAGTCGCTGCGCGAGGCCTCCACCCAGGTCCACTTCGAGGAGTTCGGGAGCCCCGCGTACTACATCGCCATCAGCTCGGTCCTGGCGCTCTACGCATCGGGCCGGACGACCGGGATCGTCGTGGACTTCGGAGAGGACGTGACGCACGTCGTCCCCGTCTACGAGGGCTACGCGCTGCCGCACGCGATCGTCCGGTTCGAGATCGGAGGGCGGCAGATCACGGAGCACCTCCGCTCGCTGCTGACGCGCCGCGGATACAGCTTCACCACGACTGCGGAGCGTGAGATCGTCCGCGACATCAAGGAGAAGCTGACCTACGTCGCCCAGGACTACGAAGGAGAGCTGGAGGCGGCGGGACAGTCCTCGGACGTCCAGAAGAACCACGAGCTCCCGGATGGCCGGTTCGTGACCGTCGGCGCCGAGCGGTTCATGGCTCAGGAGGCCCTGTTCCAACCGTCCTTGATCGGGTTCGAGTTCGATGGTCTGTCGCAGGCGGTCTTCAACAGCATCAACATGTGCGACATCGCGATCCGCCCTGACCTGTACCAGAACGTGGTACTGACGGGAGGACCCTCGATGCCCGTAGGCCTGGACGACCGGCTCACCACGGGGCTGGTGAGCCTCGCGCCGCCGACCATGAAGATCAAGGTCGTCGCGCCTCCCGAGCGGAAGTACTCGACCTGGATCGGCGGCTCGATCCTCGCGTCCCTGTCCACGTTCCAGCAGATGTGGATCAGCAAGGAGGAGTACGACGAGTCCGGCCCCTCCATCGTCCACCGCAAGTGCTTCTAGGAGGAAGACGATGACGACACGCAGAGACTTCCTCCGTTCGTCGGCCCTCGGAGCGGCGATCGTGGCGGCGGCGCCCCGGGGAGCGCAGGGGCGGGACCGGCTGCTGGATGCCCTGGTCGAGGCCGGCCGGGACAAGGACGGGAACGAGTTCGTGGTGCGCGGCTGCCTGCTCTCGGCCGACGGCGAGGTGCTGACCTGGGAGGGACACCCGAGGGCGCTGGCGATCGGAGCCCACGAGGCGAGAGTGCTTGCGGGGGCGGTGCATCGGCGCCAGTACGGGGAGCTGCAGGCGCACGGCTTCTTCGTGGGCGAACGGAGGTACGTCTTCCTCGGTGAGCACGAGCCTGGGTCGATCGCCGCGGTCGCGAAACGAGAGGGCAAGACGTCTCCACCGGGACTGGTGGCGCGGGCGACCCCGGTGGGGATCGCGGTGGCCACGCAGACCGTGACGAGATGGCTCGGCTGCACGTCCCAGGCGCTGTGGCGGTTCGAGCAGGGGCTGGCCGGGTTGGTCTGAGGGCCTCGGTGGGGGAGCCCGGTGGGACGCGCGTCGTCGGGCGGGTTGCTCGCTCCGGACGTGCAGAGGCGGCGGCCTCCGCTGGGGAGACCGCCGCCCGTGCAGTGTCTGAGGCTTCGGGGAGCCTCGGACCCTCTACTGGAAGGACGGGGGCAGGATCACCGCGTCGATGACGTGGATGATGCCGTTGCTCGCCTCCACGTCCGTCACCTGGACGGTCGCGTTGCCGTTGAGGACCACCCCGTTGCTCGCGTCGATCGCGATGTTCTCGCCCTGAAGGGTGGTGGCGCTCGTCAGGCCGATGACCGTGGCCGCGTCCACCTCGCCGGAGACGACGTGGTAGAGGAGGATCTCGGTGAGCTGCGCGGTCGTGAGGCCGGCGGTGACGCTGGCGACGGCGTCGAAGGCGGCGTCGGTGGGCGCGAAGACCGTGAAGGGCCCCTCGGCGCGGAGGTCGTCGACGAGGTCGGTGGCCACGAGGGCCTCGGCGAGCTTGCTGAAGCCCCCGTCGATGGCGGTGTCGACGATGTCGGACGGCAGGTCGACGCTCGGCGGGACGATGACCGCGTCGATGACGTGGATGATCCCGTTGCTGGCGACGATGTCGGTGACGGTGACGGTCGCGCCATTCACGAGGACGCTGTTGCCGTCCATCTCGATGGTCACGTCCTCGCCCTGGACCGTGGTGGCCGAGTCGAGCCCGACGACGGTGGCCGCGTCCACCTCACCGGAGACCACGTGGTAGGTGAGGATGGCGCCGAGGGTGGTCGTGTCGTCGAGCAGCTTGCCGATCAGGCCGGCCGGCAGCGCGTCGAAGGCGGCGTCCGTCGGCGCGAAGACCGTGAACGGTCCGTCGCCGCGGAGGGTCTCCTCGAGGCCCGCGGCCTGGACGGCAGCCACGAGCGTGTCGAAGTCGCCAGCGCCGATCGCCGTGTCGACGATGTCGACGGGCAGGTTCGGGGCGATGGTCGGCGGGACGATGACCGCGTCGATGACGTGGATGACCCCGTTCGTCGCCTCGATGTCGACGGTGGTGACGGTGGCGCCGTTGATGGTCACGGTGTTCCCGTCGACGTCGATGGTGACGTCCTCACCCTGCAGGGTGGTGGCCGAGTCGAGGCCGGTGACGGCGGTGCTGTCCACTGCGCCATCGACCACGTGGTAGGTGAGGATGCTCGTGAGGAGCTCCGTGTCGGCGAGGAGCTTGCTGACGAGGCCGGCGGGGAGCGCGTCGAAGGCGGCGTCGGTGGGGGCGAACACCGTGAAGGGGCCGGCCGTGTCGTCGTTGAGGGTGACGTCGAGGCCCGCTGCATCGAGGGCGGCCGTCAGGGTGTCGAAGTCGCCCGCGGTGGACGCGATGTCGTAGATGGAGTCGGTGGCGGCGACCGAGTCGTCGTCGTCGGAGACGGCATCGTCGTCGTCGTCGTTCGCGGGGGCGGGGCACCCGGCAAGGCCGAGGGAAAGGGTGAGGGCGAGGAGCCAGTTCCAGTGTCGGTTCAGCATGAGTCTCTCCTTGAGTCTTGGCCGCGAGTCGACCAAATCGACTGTGCTGGGAGCATGAACCCGCCCGAAGCGTTCGGCCACTCGGGGGAGGTGGTGCTGGGCGAATTGGACGGAATAGGCCCCGAAGCGCCCATCTGGGTGGACGTACTGGGAGTCTGGCGCTCTCACGCGGGCGCGCGACTGACCAAGGGCCGCTCCCGGCGTTGGGAGCGTCAGCGCCGGGAGCGCGGCTCCCAGGGCGGCGCCGGGAGCCTCAGGGTGCCCCGTCCGCAGGAGCCGCCTTCTTCGGCATGAGCTCATCGAGCTGAGCCGGGAGCCGGAGCTCGAACCCGTCGGAGGTGTCGAGGTCGATCCGCGTTCCGTCGTCCATCCGCAGCCACACGGACGGAGGGCCGTGGTCGCCGGCCGGGGGCTCGAGGACAAGGAGCGCCGTCGCCTTGCTCCCCGTCACCCGGAACGTCTTGGCTCGCAAGAGGCCGAGCTCCACGGGCGCCCGCAGATCCTTCTCGGCCGAGTGCACCTCTCCGAGCACCTCTCGAAGATCCGCGCGGTCGTTCAGGCTGAGCACGAGGGTCTCCTCCACCAGCCGATTCATCGTGAGGTAGAGGCCAAAGCACCCTCCACACATCAAGACGGAGACCAGCCCGGCGAGAGCAAGGCAGCCTATGAGCCAGCGGGGAGTGCCGCTGGACCTGGTCTGGGGAGCTGGAGACGTCTCAGGAGGCATGCGCGGGTTCCGACCGGAGGGGGGAGACGGTAACCGGGGCAGGAGATCCTGCCCGCCCCGGCCCCAGCGCCCGCCCGCGCGACGGAGCCGTCGTAGCCAGCAAGGACTCGAACGCGAAGCGAGGAGCGAATCCTGCGGGCCCGAGGTGGAAAAGCCCGCCCCAGCGCCCGCCCTACCGACCCGCCCGTCCCGAGCACCAAGGATTCGAACGCGAAGCGAAGCGACACGAATCCTGCCGGGCCCCAAGTGGAAACGGCGACCCTAAGGTCGCCGTTTCACACTGGTACACCCGGCAGGATTCGAACCTGCGACCCCCGGATTCGTAGTCCGGTGCTCTATCCAGCTGAGCCACGGGTGCGGAAGCTGTTGTGTTGCCGCCCCTCATCGAGGCGGAGCGGGACAGTAAGGCAGGTCCCTCGGGCCGTCAACACGGAGCCCGAAAGGAAGCGTCGAACCCCGTCAGGTCGGGCCGTGCCCGGAGCTCACGACGGGGGCGCTGTGGACGATCTCGGACTCCCCGGTCTCGTCCGTCCGGTCCATCGCCGCGATCTGGGGAGCCGCCGTGGCCGACGCCACGATCCCGCCGCCGCTCGGCACGTGCCGGGGAGGGGCTGCCGCGTACCGGGCCATCCCGCCCTGCTCCGACGCCACCCGCACCCGCCCCTCGGCCACCAACACCGGCGCCACGTGGTGGGTCAGCACCGCCGGGAACTTGGCGCCGTCGAGCAGCACTCCGGCCGCCTCGGCCCACTCGGCCGCAGACCAGCCCTCGGGAGGGGACATGGCGAGGGCGGCGACCAGGTGGTCCTTCGCCGTCTCGATGAGCTCACGCCCGTGATCCTTCAGCGCCCTGGGGGTCATGGAATCCTCGACCTGTCTGGGGGGTCAAACTCGTCACATCCGGCCGACGGGGGAACGTCGGGATTCCCGGATGACCGTTCGTGGCAGCGATGTTAGCATGCCGCGCCTTTCGGACAGACACCCACCCAACGAGGCCCCATGCGACTTCTTGATGTTCGTTTTCCGCTCGCTCTCCTGCTCGCCCTGGCGGTCGGCTGCGGCGGTTCTTCCGACTCCGGCACCGACGCCGGGACCACCACTTCCGAGGGCGCGTCGAGCGCCGCCACCACCACCTCTGCTGCGACCGCCTCCGGCGGCGGCGGCGACGTCATCCCGGCCCTGAGCGGCGCGGCGGCCAAGGTGAACGGTGAGGAGATCTCCTACGCCCAGCTCGACGACGAGGCCGCGGCCAAGCTCGTGCGCCTGCGCTCGCAGGCCTACGAGATCCGCAAGCAGACCCTCGACGAGATGATCGACAACCGCCTGCTCGAGGCGGAGGCCAAGAAGCGCGGCGTCTCCGTCGACGACCTGGTCAAGGCCGAGGTCGAGGACAAGATCCCCGAGATCAGCGACGAGGAGGCGCGCGAGTTCTTCGAGAAGAACCCCCCGCGCGGCAACGTCGACTTCGACCGCATGAAGGACCGGATCAAGGACTACCTCGGCAAGAAGAACAGCCAGGACGCGCGCACCGCGTTCATCACGTCCCTGCGTGAGGCCGCCGGCGTCCAGATCTTCCTCGAGCCGATGCGCTTCGACGTCTCCTTCGTCGACGCGGACCCGGTCAAGGGTGGCGCCACTGCTCCCATCCAGATCGTCGAGTACTCCGACTTCCAGTGCCCCTACTGCAGCCGCGTGAACCCCACGCTCGCCCAGGTGCAGGAGAAGTACGGCGACAAGGTCGCCATCGCGTTCCGCAACTTCCCCCTGCCCATGCACAAGGAGGCGCCCCGCGCTGGTGAGGCCAGCTACTGCGCCCAGGATCAGGGCAAGTTCTGGGAGTACCACGACGTGCTCTTCGAGAACCAGCGCGCCCAGAAGGACGACGATCTCAAGAAGTACGCGGAGCAGGTCGGCCTGGACGCCGCGAAGTTCGACGAGTGCCTGACCTCGAACAAGTACAAGGCGCGCGTCGACGAGGACAAGAAGTCCGGCGCCGCGGTGGGCGTGTCCGGCACCCCCGCCTTCTTCATCAACGGGGTGTTCGTGAACGGCGCCCGTCCGTTCGAGGCCTTCGCCGACGTCATCGACGACGAGCTGCAGCGCAAGAACCTCTGATCTCCGGCCCGGAGCGCCCCCATCGTGGGGCGCTCCGGTCGCCCCCGGACCGCCCTCATCGTGGGGCGCTCCGGTCGCCCCCGGACCGCCGATGCAAAGCGACGAGCCCAGCACCCAGGTGCTCGACGGTCGGCGGCTCCGTCGGCGTGGGGACCGCGTCCTCACCCCCACCTTCACCATGATCGAGGGCCCTGGCATCGGGGTCCTCCACGTCCTGGACGCCTCGCGGCGCGCCCACCGACTCGGTCGCGGCGACGAAGCGGACGTGCAGATCCAGGCCCCCTCCGTCTCCCGGTACCACGCCACCGCCATCGTCTCGACCCGGGACGACGGCCGGGCCGTGCGCATCGAGGACAACGGCTCGACCAACGGCGTCAAGGTCAACGGCTCCAGCGTCCCGTCCGCCTGGCTCGACAACGGCGACAAGGTCCGGCTCGGCGACGTCCTGCTCCGCTTCCAGTGGATGACCGACGACGAGATCCAGTACGCGTCGGGTCTCTCGAGCAAGCTCCTCGAAGCCGCCCGGGACCCCCTCACAGGTCTCCTGACCCGCTCCTTCCTCGAAGACCGCCTGCCCTCCCGGCTCCGGGAAGCGGAGCTCCGCAGCCAGCACGTCTGCGGACTGCTCATGGATCTCGACCACTTCAAGCGGATCAACGACGAGCACGGCCACATCGTCGGCGACAGCGTGATTCGCCGCACCGCGCGCGTGATCCTCGACTCCCTCCGCGACTCGGACATCGGCATCCGCTACGGCGGCGAGGAGTTCCTCGTGATCTTCTTCGGCGCTGGCCTCTCGGAGGGGGTGGACGCCGCCGGCCGGCTCCGAGACGCCGTACGCGGCCTCCCCCTGGACGACCTCGTCGAGGGCCTGAGCGTCACCGTCTCTCAGGGGCTGGCCCAGCGGACCCGAAACGAGACCGTGACCGGGTGGATCAACCGCGCTGACCAGGCGCTGTACGAGGCCAAGCGCGGCGGGCGCGATCGTCTTCGCCTCGCCGAGGTGCCCGACGTCTTCGTGGACGGAGACGAGCCGGGCGACGGCAGCACCGAGAGCGCCGTCGCGCCTCCGGCCGTGACGATGGACGCCGACGACTGAGGCCCCCGGGCCCCGTCACCCCGTCTGCAGATCGAAGCGAGCGAGCAGCTCGAGGTGTCCCGTCTGGGGGAGCATGTCGGCGGGCCAGAGGGTCGTCGCCGTGTATCCGAGCTCCTCGATTCGCGCCGTGTCCCGCCCGAGGCTCGCCGCGTGGCAGCTGACGTAGAGCAGGGTCTTCGGCCGGGACTCCAGCAGCGCGGTGATCGCCGCGGGCCCGCATCCCTTCCGCGGCGGATCCACGATCGCCACGTCCGGCTGCACGCCGTCGACGATCCCGAACGCACCGATCCGGTAGTCGGCCTCGAGGCCTGCGTCGGCGGCCCGGCGGCGCGCCTCCTCGACCCCCGCCCCAACGACGTCGAACCCCCACAGCCGCGGTCGCGGGTCCAGTCCGGCGGCGACCGCGATCCCGAGGGCCCCCACGCCGCAGTAGGCGTCCAGGATCCCCGACGCTCCCGCCGCCTCCACGCGGAGCTGCTGCACGAGCCCCTCGAGGACCCACGGATTGACCTGGAAGAAGGCCAGCGGCAGGACCGGCAGCCCGACGCCCCCCACCGTCTCGGTCAGCCGCGCGGCGCCCGCGACCCGTCGCGCCGGCTCGTTCCCATGGACCCGGTCCCCGGAGGCGTCGCAGATCTGGACGTGGGCGCCGACGAGCTCTCCGGCCCGAAGCGCCGAAGCTCCGTCCGCCAGAGCGGCCAGGACCTCCGTCGCCACCGCCGCGGCGCCCGCGTCCCGGACCACGGCGGTCACCAGCACCTCCCCCGCCCGGTTCGCGCGGACGACGAGCGCGCGGAGCCCCGGTCCCGGGGCCGCTCCCGGAGGGCGAAGCATCAGGCCCTCACGCCCCCGCGGAGCGAAGGCATCCCTCAACGCATCCCGCGCCGCCCGAATCGCCGGCGCGAGGACCTGGCACTCCGGCTGGTCGACGACGTCGTGGGTCCCCCGAGCGAACCCTCCGAGCTCCAGCCCATCCCGCCAGCGAGGCAGGAACACCGCCTTGTGCCGCCACCCGAACCCCGGGGACCGGATCCACTCATCTTCCGGCGCGAGCGCGGCGCGCAGAGACCCGGGGAGCTCAGCCGTCCTGGAGTCCACCAGGTGGCGCAGCCGCGCCTCCTCCGCTGCGTGCTGGAGCCCGCACCCGCCGCAGGTCCCTTCGAGCGGGCAGGGGGCCTCGCGTCGTCCCGCGTCCGCTCGCGCGATGGCGTCCACCGTCCCCCAGGCGACGGGGCCGCCGCGGCTGCGGTGGGTGATGGTCACGTCGGCCGCTTCGCCGGGGATGAGGCCCCGCACGCGGACCTCCACTCCGTCCACCGCGCACTGCGCCTCGCCCGCGGCGGTCCACCGGCCCGCCTCGACCCGGATGCGACTGCCGACTGCGGGGCCTCCTCGCGCCATGGACGGACGATGACACAGGCGGCGTCGGGTTGACGCTTCGCCGCTCACTGGTTAGGTTCCCGCCGCTGATGGGTCCTACCGCCCGCGCCAATCCGGCACGGGCGTTTGTGTTTCTGGACCTTGCGGAGAGAGCTGGATGGCGAACGACGACTCGATCGAGATGGAAGGCACCGTGACGGAGGTGTTCCCTGGCGGCACGTTCCGCGTGGTGACGGACGAGGACCACGAGATCCTCGCGCACCTCGGCGGCAAGATGCGCAAGTTCCGCATCCGTGTGCTCCGCGGGGACCGGGTCATCGTCGCCGTCTCGCCGTACGACCTGACGCGCGGCCGCATCACCTACCGCCAGCGCTGATCGACCCGCCCCGGGTCCACCGCACCCTCCCCCGATCGACACACCGCGCCCGGCGCGCGGAAAGGATCCCAGATGTCCGCTCGACTCTACGTCGGCAACCTGCCCTACTCCTGCACCGATGACGACGTGCGCGAGCTCTTCAACTCCGCTGGCATCGAGCCCACCTCGGTGCGCGTGATCATGGACCGCGGCACGGGCCTCTCGAAGGGCTTTGGCTTCGTCGAGCTCGAGAGCCACGAGCAGGCGGTGCGCTCCCGCAACGAGCTCACGGGGGCCTCGATCGGCAACCGGAACCTCGTCATCGACCTGGCGAAGCCGAACCCCACCGGCCGCCGCTGAGTCCTTCGCCGGCCTTCAGGGGCCGGTCGCGAAGGCCCACCGGACGGAGCGCTCCGCTCCGCCGGACTCGAACGACAGCGACACCTCCCAGGTCCGCTCGCCCGGCAATGGCGTGCGCGGGATCAGCGCGATCGTGCGCAAGAGGTGTGGCTCGCTCCGGGGCTCGAAGAACAGCACCTCATGCTCCGCGCCCGAGGCTGCGTCCCGGAGCGACGAGGCTGCGCGATCGATGACGAGCCCGTACGGATCGTTGCCGTCCTGCCAGCCGCGGTCGAGCACCGTCGCCGTGATCGGCAGGCCGACCACCCCGTGCTGGGGCAGCGGATCCGGGGTCTCCGTGTCCGAGTCGAACGTCCGCCCCACCGCCCCCTGACCGTCCGCCGGGTAGAGCCCCACCTCGAGGGCACCTTCGGCCTCCCAGGACAAGACGACCAGCATCACCGAGTAGATCCCGGCGGACCCGAAGCCCACCTCGACCGGGCCCGGCGTCGTCAGCGGCTCCCGGTGGTAGATGGTCCGCATCCAGGTGTCGAGGGACGCCGCGGGGTCGGCGCCGGCGTCGTGGAAGGCGATGACCTCGTGGACTCCCTCGACGGCACCGTCCGTCACGAACCCCTGGGCTGCGGCTCGCTCTCCCGGGCCCGCGCCGGTGAACGCGGGATGGTCCGGGTCCGCCTCGTCGTGGGAGAAGTCGTCGGTGGCCGCCATGTACCGGGCGTGGGCCTCCGCCGCCGCAGACAGCGTCGGGACCTGCACGGCAGGCGTGAGTCCCATCAGGGCTCGGTAGCAGCCGAGGCGATCCACCGCCTCCTGGGCCGCCGTGCCCCCGGACCCCTGGTAGCCCGGGCAGCCGTCCTCCACGGAGGTGCCGGGCCCGGGCCCGGATGCGCCCCCCGCGCAGCCGATCAACGTCACGAACAGAGCGCTCAGGGCGCTCGACCTCAGCAGTGCCATCCAGAGTCCTCGTCGGGACCTCCTCCAGCGGCGGCGTGCTTCGGAACTTGAGTCCGGCGGTCAGTCGCGGATGGGAACCACGAGGACTTCGTCCCCGTCGTGGAGCAGGCGCACCTCGAAGGACTCCTGCCCTCCGGGCACGTCGACCTCGACCTCGAAGGCGCGAGGGTCCGGGTCGCCCAGCTGGTTCTCCACCGGGCGGCTGCTCCCCTGGGTCTGCCACGGTCCGCCGCCGCTGCGGGACTCCACCGCCAGATCGGCCGAGCCGAGCCCGTCCACGGTCGTCCCCCGTAGGGTCCACAGCCCGGCGGCGACCCCGGTGATGGGCGCCTCGTCGAGCGTGGCGACCCGGCGCCCCACGACGACGACCACCGCGCACTGACCCCCCTCGGCCGCGGCGCCGATCCCCGCCGCGGGACGCGCTGGTACCTCGGTCGCCGCCAGCCGGTCCGCCGCCTGGGCGCCGATCGCCTCTTCCCGTGTCCCGGGCTCCCGCGCGAAGAGCACCCGCCGCTCGACGGTCGTCCCCACGAATCGCGCGGCGAGCCGCCGCCGCCGCCCGCGGTGATCCTCTCCTTCGGGGCTCTGCTCGGCGGAGAAGCCGCGAGCGGACATGTCGAAGGCGTGGTGGCGCGCGAGGTCGGCGAGGGTGGGGTCGAGCTCGGCGTCCGGGGTCAGGCGACGCCGCACCTCGTCCTCGATCGCTCCTGTGTTCAGCGCGTCCCAGCGCACCCTCTGCTCCGGGGCGGCCTCGTCGGGCCGATCCGCGGTGACGTAGGCGATCCAGACGACGACGAGCAGAGCGCCGAACGCGGCGACGAGACCGAACAGCATCAGAGGCGCTCCGAGCTCATCGAGGAGCCTGGAGCGCATTGACTCCCGTCGCTCCGCGGACCGGAACCACCGCCTGGACATCGTCCGATTCGGCTCTCGGATGCCCGATCCTGCTCGCCGAATCGGCCAATCCCAGGCGTCGGCCCGGCCTCACGGAGCTCGGTCCGCCAACGCACTCCAGGCTCCTAGGGGAGGGAGAGCGCGCGACGGTTCGCCGGATCGCGCTCATCGGTATACTCGCTCCGCTCGACATGTCGGATGCAGAGTACCCCGCGCCGAGGGTCATCGAGACCTCCGCGCCCTGTCCGCCGCTGGCGCGGCTCCCCAAGCTCCCCGTACGCGTCCTGGTCCTCGACCGGGGCGAGGCGGACGAGGAGCGCCGGGGGCTGGGGCACCGGCTCGCGCGCCTCGCGGACGAGCTCGGCGTGGGCGCTGGCGTGCAGGTGGCGGAGCACCGCATCCCCGACTGGGAGGACCCCCTCGACGGGCTCGAGCTCGCGCGGTTCGACGCGGTGTTCGTCACCTCCACCGACTTCCCCGGCGCCTTCGACGACCCGTCGGAGCCTGCGGACGGACTGGTCGACGCGCTCTCCATGCTCCTCGCCGACGCCGAGACCCGCTTCTACGTCCTCGCGCCGCCGCCCCCCGACCTTCCGGACCGGCGCCACGCCCTGTGCCTGCGTCTGGCCGAGCGCGGCTCGCCTCCGGCGATCGTGGTCCCCACGGACTGGGAAGAGGCGTCGGTGGCCCAGTTCCTCTCCGCCCTCTTCGAGCGGATCCTCCACGACTGGCCGTTGGCGCGGGCGGTCGCTGACGCCGCCGCTGGCACGCTGCCCGTCCCCGTCATCTACCAGCCTCCCGGGCGCCGCCACGGGCTCGATCTCGGACGGCTGCTCGAAGACCACCGGCGCCGGATCGAGGAGGGCGCCAGCTCGCTGCGCATGTTCCTCCGGGAGCTCCAGGCCGCCGGCCCCGACGGCGACGAGTCCCTCGCCCGCGTAGCCGCAGACACCCCCTCCCGCCAGACCGAGCTCGAGGAGATCAAGGGAGCGGTCGAGGAGATCAACCGGGACCGAGACCCCGCGGGCTGGAGCCGCCTCGCGGAGAGCATCGCTCGCCTGCAGCGCTGGGAGGAGGATCTCGAGCGCGCGCGCCAGACCCTCGACGAGCGCCGCCTCGCGGCCCCCTGACATGAGCGGCCCCCAGATGGCCGACCGCCCGATGGTCCGCCGAGCCGCCCCTCTGCTGCTCGGGCTCGCGGCGTTCCTCCTCCTCGGCGAAGCGTCCGGCAAGGACCCCGTGGCCGATCTGGTCTACCAGCGCATCGAGATCCCGGGGGCCGGCGTCGCCCATCAGCTGGAGATCGACCTTCTCTCCGCGGAGCTCCGCGTCCTGGACTCCCGGGACCACGATCTGGCCGCGATGACCGCGAAGGAGTTCGCCGAGAAGACCGGCGCCGCCGCGGTGTTGAACGGTCCCTTCTTCGACATCGACGGCTCCCCGATGGGCTTGCTCGTTGTGGACGGCAAGGAGCGGCAGAAGCTCCGGCGCGCCGACTGGGGCGTCTTCTACGTGGACGGGGCGGGCGCTCACATCGTCCACACCCGCGACTTCGGCGGCGGCAGCGGCACCCGACAGGCGTTCCAGGTGGGACCCCGGTTGGTGGTGGACGGAGAGGTGCTCGGCCTCAAGCCCCAGAGCGCTCGACGCACGGCGGTGTGCACGAAGTCCAGCGGCAAGGTGGTCGCGTTGGTCTCGGCGGCGTCGGTGCCGGCGGCAGATCTGGCCAGGTACCTCGCAGCCCAGGGCTGCGTGAACGCCTTGAACCTCGATGGGGGGCCGAGCTCCCAGCTCTTCGTGAACAGCGGGGACCTGCAAGTGGACGTCCCCGGGGGGACGGGAGTCCCCATCGCGCTGGCGGTGTTCCCCAAGAGACCGGCGGAGGAGCGACCGGCGAAGGGCAGCGGGTGTTGGTGACGTGATCGAGGGGGACGATCCGCTCATCGGGGCGGTGCTCAACGAGCGCTACGAGATCGTGGGGCGGGTGGGCGCCGGCGCCATGGGCAGCGTGTACCGGGCGCGCCAGCTCCGCCTCGGGCGGGACGTGGCCGTGAAGGTCCTCTCCGGCGAGGTGGACAGGCGGGCCCGCCGCCGCCTGCACCGCGAGGCCCGCGCCGTGGCCCGGATCAGTGACCCCCATGTCGTCGCCGTGCACGACTACGGAGAGACCGCCGAGGGGGACCCCTACCTGGTGATGGAGCTCGTCCCGGGTCCGACCGTCTCCACGTGGCGCCGCGGGGAGCCCGATCTGCCCGCCATCCTCGCCGCGGCGGACGGGATGCTCGCCGGCCTCGCCGCGGCCCATGCGCGCGACGTGCTGCATCGGGACCTGAAGCCCGCGAACATGCTCGTCCGCGACGGGGACCCGTCCCAGGTCGTCCTCGTGGACTTCGGCATCGCGGCGGTGCTCTCCGGGGAGACGATGGAGGAGCCCCTGACCCGAGAGGGGACCGTCGTGGGGACGCCCCTGTACATGTCGCCGGAGCAGGCGATGGGACAGCACGTGGGCCCAGAAGGGGACGTGTACGCCGCGGCCGTCGTGATCTACGAGTGGCTCACCGGGCAGCCCCCCTTCGTGGGGTCCGTCGAGGACGTCATGCGGAGCCACGCGTTCCGGCCTCCGCCCCCGCTCGTCCCCCGGGCGCGCCTCGGCGACGTGCCCCGGGAGGTGGTGGACGTCGTCCTCCAGGCCCTCAGCAAGCGGCCGGCCGCGAGGTTCGCGGACGCGGGTGCGATGCGGGAAGCGCTGCGGCACCGCGAGGCTCGCCCGTCGGCGGCGGCTCCCGCCGAGACCCAGCCTGCCGACACGCTCCCGTCCATCGCGACCGGCGCCGTCGCCCCCCTGGAGCCCTTCGTGGGGCGCGAGGACGAGATGAAGCAGCTCGCGACGCGTTTCGCCGCCGTCGAGGCCGGGCGCGGGGGCCTCCTCTGGCTCGAGGGGCCACCGGGGGCGGGAGTCAGCCGACTCCTCTCGGAGTTCGTCAGCCGACTCAGTCAGGAGGGGCGCGCGCTCGTTGGGCGCGGCAGCTCCGGGACCGGGGGGCTCTCGACGCTGCGGCAGGCGGTCGAGGACCTCCTCGGCTCCCGCGCGGCAGGCATCGAGGGGCTCCGCGCACGCCTCGAAGCCACCCCCGGCCTCGACGCTCTCGGGGACGCGGAGCGCGACGCCCTGATCGCCTGGCTGCGGCCCGAGGCGGCTCCCGAGAAGGCCGAAGGCCGCTGGGTCGTCGGTCTCGTGGAGCGCTTCCTGCGGCTGCTCGCGCGGACGCGGCCCGTCGTCCTCCTCCTCGACGGGATCGAGCAGGACGGGGAGCCCGCGCGCGCCTGGCTGGACACCTTCGCGGGGGCGCAGCGCCTCGAGCCCTTCCCGGTGTGGGCGCTGGTCACCCGCTCGCGGTCGGGGGAGGGGACCGGGGAGACCTCCGTCGTCCGGGCGCACCACGCGAGCGACATCGTCGACCGGATGGCGATCTCGCTGCTCACGGACTCGGAGATCGCCGAGCTCGCCGGAGCGCTGCTGCCTCTGACCCCGCGTGCCGCCCGCCTCGTCGCCGACAAGGCCGCGGGGAGCCCGCTCATCGCGGTGCAGCTCGTGCGCCACCTCGAGGACCGCGGGGCGCTCCTGCCCATGGGAGCGCGCCTCGACCTCGACCCGGACGCGCTGCGCGGGGCGCTGCCGGCGAGCCTCGGCGAGTTCCTGGGCCACCGCCTGGACGCGGCCACCGCCGCCTCGTCCGCGCCGGAGCTGGCTGAGCGCCTGCTCGAGGTGGCGGCCGCGCTCGGGTCCACGTTCCGGGTGGACGAGCTGGCGGCGGGGCTCAGCGCGATCGGCGAGACCGTGAGCGCCGACGGCCTCGACCAGCTCCTCGATGAGCTGATCGGCTCGGGGGTGCTCCTCGAGCCGCGCGGGACCGCCGAGGACGCCCTGCAGTGGGAGCACCCCGCCCTGGTTCAGCTCGTGCGTCGGCGCCTGGGCGGCAGCCGGCGGGGGCGGCGCCGGGCCCGGGACCTGGGCCGGGCCATGCTCGGCTGGGAGGACGCGCGGCGCAGCGCACTGGCACACGATCTCGTCGCGATCCTGGAGGTCGCGGGGGAGACGGACCTGTTGCCAGCTCCGGCCTTCGTCGCCGCGGAGCAGGCCTTCGCGGCAGGGCGGCTCGGGGACGCCTCGCGCCTGCTCGGTCATGCCGCCCACGGGAGCTCCTCGCGCCGCGCCCGGGCGCTGCGCGCGGAGATCCACCGGCTCGAGGGCCGGTACGACGACGCTGTCGCCGCCTACGAGGAGCTCCTCGAGGAGTCCGACGACCCGGGCCACCTCCTCGTCGGGCTGGGCCGCAGCCTGGCCGGCGCGGGCCGCTTCGCCGAGGCAGGTGCGCGCCTGTCGGAGGGGGTCGAGGCCCTCGTCTCTGCGCTGCCCGCACCGGAGGCGGCCGTCGCCATCGCGCGCGCCCTCGCCGCGGCGCGGTACCTCGCCAGCGCCGGCGTCCACGTCGCCCTGCCGGACGTGGCCGGGGAGCTGCTCGCCGCCGAAGTGGGCCCGCGCGACCGCTTCGTCATCCGGGCGTCGCTGGGCTCTCTCGCCGCCGCCCGGGGCGACCTTTTGCGGGCCGTCACGCTCCAGCGCGAAGCGCTCGTCGCCGCCCGGGCCGCCCATGAGCTGCCGTCCGTGGTCACCGCCTTGCACGACCTCGGCTGGGCCGAGCGCCGCGCGGGCGCGCTCCAGGACGCGCTGACCCACCTCCAGGAGTGCCAGCGGCTCGCCGCGGCCTTTGCTCGGCTGCCGGTCCTCGCCTCGGCCCACAACGAGCTCGGCGAGCTCTACCGGAGCCGCGGCGCGGCCGAGGCCGCTGCCCATCACTACGAGGAGGCCGCCACCCTCCGTGACCGGGTCCCGGGCCCGACGCCGATCCTCGCGGCCCTGAACCTCGCGCGCCTCGAGGTGGAGCGGGGGCGTCCGGAGCGGGCCCGCGCCCACCTCGACTCCCTGGACGCGGCGTCTGGCGCGTGGTTCCGGGGCCCGCTGCTCCTCACCCGCGCCCTCTGCCTCGACGGCGCGGACGCGCTGGCCGCCATGCGCGACGGGATCGACGCTCTGCCCGCCGATCGGGACGCGCGCGCCGGAGCGGTCGAGATCCTCGGGCTTCTCCTTGCCCGGTGGGAGGCGGAGGGTGCGGAGGAGCCGGCCACAGAGGCGCGGGTGGCGATCGCGCTGCTGTCGGCGGCCCTGGGGGCCCACCCCGACGCGGCCACAGGTGCTCTAGAATGAACCGTTGACCAGGGTCACGGGGAGCTGCTGCATCGCATGAACGAGGGGATCCCCTTCGGCCGATACCGCCTCATGTGCCTCCTCGGGGAGGGCGGGATGGCGAAGGTCTATCGCGCCGTGCTCTCCGGTCCGATGGGCTTCGAGAAGGAGGTGGCGCTCAAGCGCCTGGACCCCCGCCTCACCGCAGACGAGCGGATGGTCCGCGGCCTGATCAACGAGGCCCGGCTCGGCGGCCAGCTCCGCCACAAGAACATCGTCGAGATCTACGAGTTCAACCAGGTCAACAGCAACTACTACATGGCCATGGAGTACGTGGACGGCTGGACGCTGGACACGGTCGTGGAGAGCGTGCGGAACGCGCGGACGAGCTTCCCGCCGAGCGTGGTGGTCGAGATCCTCGCGGGCGTGTGCAAGGGGCTCGACTACGCCCACAAGCTGCAGAGCAAGGACGGGAAGGCGCTCAACCTCGTCCACCGGGATCTGAAGCCCGGGAACATCATCGTGAGCCGCGGCGGGGACGTGAAGGTCCTCGACTTCGGCATCGCGAAGGCAGACACGAACCTCTACAAGACCACCGCCGCCGACGTGACGAAGGGGACGCCCGTCTACATGTCCCCGGAGCAGGTCACCGGCGACCCCCTGGACGCCCGGAGCGACCTCTTCTCCCTGGGCAGCATCATGGTCGAGCTCATCACGCTCGACGTGCCGTTCAAGGGGGACAACCTCCTCGCCATCATGCACGCGGTCCTGAACGCGGACTCGCGGGCCGCCATCGCGCAGGTGGAGGTGAAGTTCCCGGAGCTGGTCCCCGTGGTGCGGACCGCCATGGCCCGCGAGGTCGCTGACCGATGGGCCTCGGCCTCGGACGTGGAGAAGGCGCTGCGCGAGGTCCGGCGGGCCATCCCCGCGGGGCCGACCATCGCCGAGTGGATCGAAGAGCTCGGCGGCCGGCTGCCGATGGCGAAGCAGAACGGCCAGTGGGGGCCCGACGGGGCGCCCGCGCCCATGACGGTCGGCCCCACCCGCGAGGCGGACGTGGACAGCCTCTCCTTCAGCTCGCTGCCCGCCTTCGACCCGCCGAGCTCCCCGGCCATGTCCGTGGGCTCGGCCACCGGCGGCGCCGACGCCTTCGCGGAAACCGTGGCGCAGCCGTCGGTCGATCCGGTCCCTCCCATGGGGGCCGTGACGGCGGACTTCTTCACGACCGACGCCGATCTGGATCTGGAGCCCGAGCCGAAGCCCGTCCACGCGACCCGCCTTCAGAAGAAGCTGGAGCGTCCGAAGAAGAGGTCCGCCGCGCCGCTCCTGTTCGGCGTCGTCGCCGGGGTGCTCCTCGTCGTGGTGATCGTGGGGTTGCTGATGCGGGGCGGGAACGAGGGCGACGTGGAGCCAGCCGGGGAGTCGACGTCGGTCGATGGGGCCGCGTCCGTCGACCCGACGCCAGCGGCGGCGCCGGAGGCCACTCCCGAAGACCTCACCCCCGAGGCGGTGACGCCCGAGGCCACCCCCGAGGCCACCCCCGAGCCCACGCCCCGTCCCGAGCCCCGGACGCCTCGTCCCGAGCCGGCCACGCCCCGCCCTCGCCCGGAGCCGACCCCGGCGCCTCGTCCCGAGCCGACCCCGGCGCCGGTGGCCGCGACGGGCACCGGCAAGCTGGTGGCCAACAGCAAGCCCTGGTCGAACCTCTACCTCGACGGGAACTTCATCGGGCAGACCCCGAAGATGGGGATCGACGTCCCCGCGGGCCGTCACAAGCTCGAGTTCCACTGCGGAAGCTGCGTCCCGGCCCGCAAGGAGTCCTTCACCTTCACGGTGGCGGACGGCGAGACGTTCAAGAAGATCGTCCGCTTCGAGGGCGACTGAGCGGTGGCCCGCGGGAAGCCCGCCCCGAACCTCGCCCGGCGCGCGCAGGCAGAGCGGACCTCGGGGTCCGGGGGGTCGAAGGGTCGCCAGACCCACATCCGGGAGAACCTCGGGGCCCGGCACGCCCGCGAGACCGACGAGCTCTTCCGCACCCGGCTCCTCACCGCCGCGATGTTCGGGGCCATCCTCTCCCCGCTGTTCGGCGTCGTCGACTTCCTCGCGGCCGAGAGCTGGCGTCCGGGCCTGCCGCTCGCGGGCTTCCTCGTCCTCCGCTTCGGGATCACGCTGTGGTTCGTGTCCCTGTGGGTGTTCCTCCGGTCGCTGCGCCGACTGCCCGTGGCGGCCATGGACTGGCTCATCTTCGCTCCCCCCGCCGTCGCGCTGGGGTACATGACGGCGGCCACGGGAGGGACCGCGAGCCCCTACGTCGCAGGGACCACCCTGCTCGTCACCGCCCGGACGATCCTGGTCCCCGGTCCGGCGATGAAGCACATCCCGGTGGTGAGCTTCCTCGTCCTGAGCTACCCGCTGAACTGCTTCCTCTTCGGCCCCGCCGGTGGCAACCCGCGCGAGTGGTTCTCCGACGCGACGGCCATGGGCTACCTCGCGGCGAACCTCTTCCCGCTCTTCGCCATCGCGGGGGTCGGGCTCGTCGCCTCGGACATGATCCACGCGATGCACCAGCGCCTGATCTCGGCGCGGTCCCTCGGTCGTTACAAGATCAAGAAGGAGCTGGGCCGCGGAGCCATGGGGGTCGTCTACCTCGCCTGGCACCGGGACCTGGGTCGGCCCTGCGTCATCAAGATCGTGAACCCGGAGCGGGACACCTCCGGCGCGCTGCGACGCCGCTTCGAGCGGGAGGCGCGGGAGACGTCGCTCCTCCGCTCGCCGTACACGGTGCAGGTCTTCGACTTCGGGATCACCCAGCAGGGCCAGCTCTTCTACGTGATGGAGTACCTCGAGGGCAGCTCGCTCCAGGACCGCCTCGACGAGCTGGGCCCCCAGGAGTTCGCCCAGGTCTGCCGGTGGGTCTGCTACGCGTGCGAGTCCCTGGCCGAGGCCCACACCCGCCACCTCATCCACCGCGACATCAAGCCGGACAACCTCTTCCTGGCGCGAACCGCCGACGGCCGCGAGGTGGTCAAGGTCCTCGACTTCGGGATCGCCCGGAAGGCGGAGGACGCCGCGGGAGGCGGGGAACGGGCCCGGCGCATCGGCCGGGCGGCGCGGCGGATGACCACCTCGGAGGCGAACCTCACTGCGGTGGGCACCGTGATGGGGACCCCCCTCTACGTGGCCCCGGAGGTCCTCGAAGGGGAGCCGGCGGACCACCGGGCGGACCAGTACTCCCTGGCCGCGTCCGCGTACCACCTCCTCACGGGACGACCGGTCTTCCTCGCGTCGACGATGGAAGAGCTGCTGTGGAAGACGATCGAGGAGGCTCCGGACCCGCCGTCCATCGCGCTGGACCCGGGACGGATCCCCAAGGAGCTCGACGCGATCCTGCTCCGCGCGTTGGCGAAGGACCCCTCGGATCGGTTCGAGTCGATGGAACAGTTTCGGCTCACGCTCGAGCCCTTCGCCGCCGCCCCGGGCGCATCGACGCTGCCCGGCACCGCGCGTGCCATCGAGGAGTCTTGACCCTCGATCCGTCGCGCCCCTAGCGTGACGTCATGCGGTCCCGCCTCCTCGTCCTCGCCGTCCTGCTCGCCCTGGGAGGCTGCAGGACGAACTGGGGCGGGGACCCGTGGGGCGGCCCCGGCGACGACGACGATCTGTTCGGGGACGACGACGACACCACCTCCGACGACGACGACAGCACCTCCGACGACGACGACAGCACCACGAGCGACGGCGATCTCGACGACGACACCATCGCGGACGAGGACGAGGGGGCGGGCGACCAGGACGGCGACGGCGTCCCCAACGCCGAGGACACGGACAGCGACGGTGACGGCATCCCCGACTCGGTGGAGGCGGGGGATGCGGACGTGAACACCCCGCCCGTCGACAGCGACGGGGACACGATCCCCGACTTCCTCGACGGCGACAGCGACGACGACGGCGTCTCCGACGAGCTCGAAGGCGCCGACGATCCCGACGGCGACGGGGTTCCCTCCTACCTCGACCCCGACGCGGACGGCGACGGGATCCCCGACGCGGACGAGATCGGCGATGACCCCGCCAACCCACTCGACTCGGACGGCGACGGGTTCTACGACTTCGAAGACGCGGACAGCGACAACGACGGCATCGACGACAACGACGAGCCGTCCTACGGCACGGACCCCTTCGACCGGGACACGGACGGTGACGGGTTCACGGATCTGGCCGAGGCGGCGGCGGGCACCAGCCCCACGGACGCGAGCTCGGTCATCGAGGGGTACTACGCGGAGTTGACCCCCCGCGCCGACACCACGCTCGCGGTTCCCTTCACGCCGGAGATCATCCAGGCCGACGTGCTCTTCGTCCTCGACTCGACGTGCTCGATGACCGAGGAGCTCCAGACGATGGCGACGAACTTCAGCCAGGTCGTCTCCACCATCGGCATCCCCGACGTGGCCTTCGGGGTCGCCGAGTTCCAGGACTACGCCCAGGACCCCTACGGCTTCTGGTGGTTCAACGACAAGCCCTTCACCCTCAACCAGCAGATCACGTCGTCGACGGGGCTGGTGCAGCAGGCCCTGAACGGCTTGACCCCTATCCTCCATGACGGCGGCGACCCGCCCGAGGCCTCCCTCGAGGCGCTCTACCAGGCCCTGACCGGGGCGGGCTTCGATCAGGACGGCGACGGGATCCTCGACGCGAACCCCGGCACCGCCCAGAACACGGACGTCCCGCCCTTCATCGCCAGCACGACGGACGCGTTCGGCGGCGCGGCGACCGGCGTGAACGCGCCCGGGACCCCGGGGACGGGCTTCCTCGGCGGGGCGGGCTTCCGCGCGGGCTCCGTGCCCGTGGTCGTCTACACCACCGACAACTACATGCGGGACCCCGACCAGCCCGGCACCTATCCCACCCCGACGACGGGGACGCCGGCGGCGGGGATGAGCGACGTCGTGGCGGCGGCGGGCGCGTTGGGGGCGAAGTTCATCGGGATCGGCACGGACGTCACGCCCGAGCCCCAGATGACCGCCCTGGCGAACCAGAGCGGCTCGCTCGCGGACCTCGACGGGAACGGCACGGTCGAGCCCATGGTGTTCGTGGGCCTCGACGGCCAGGTGACGACCTTCGTCATCGATGGCATCGAGGCGCTGACCGACTCGGGCCAGTTCGACCTGACCCTGGAGATCGACGACGGTCCCTTCGACTTCGTGGTCGACATCCAGCCCGCCCTCGCCCCCGCGGTCACGCTGGGGACGACCGTGACCTTCTCCGTGACGCTCTACCCCGGGGTCCCCCTGATCCCGCAGGACCAGGTGTTCGTGTTCCCGATGCAGATCGTGAGCGACGGGGGCTCGGTGCTCGCCGAGTGGGAGCTCGTGCTGGTGGTGGTCGCCGGGGCCTGACGCGCTCCGCGCGCTTCAGCTAGCTGTCGATGTAGTGGGCGAGGTCGGTGAGGAGCGCCGGCATCTCCCCCTCGGTCAGGGTCCGCGCCGGATCGAAGCCCTTGCCCGCGGGCGCCACGGTCCCCACCGAGTCCGTCTCGCGGCTCGACAGGGTCCGGATCCCGTCGGTCGGAGTCACCTTCGCGAAGTCGCCGCTGGACGCCGGCCCCGCCATCGTCCGGCCCACCACGAGGAGCATCTCGCCCATCCGGTAGGGCTTCGGCAGGTAGGTGATGTTCGCCGGGAGCTCGTCGGCCACCCGGTCCTCCGGGATGAAGCCCGACGACAGGATCGCGGGGATGTCCGGCCGATCCTGCCGACACCGCCGAAGCACGTCGGTCCCCTCCACGTGGGGCATGCGCACGTCGAGCATGAGGAGATCGACCTCCTCGCGGTGCTCGGCCCACAGCTCGATGGCCTCGCTGCCGTCCTTGGCGACGAGCACGTCGTAGCCCTGCCGCCGCAGGGTCCCCACGACCATCCGACGGATGCCGTCCTCGTCCTCGGCCACGAGCACCCGCCCCGAGCCACGGAGCAGCGGAAGGGGAGCGCGGCGATGGGGGGAGGTCTGGTGGGCGGCGTACGCGCCGGTGTGGGCGGGCAGCCGGAGCGAGAACCGGGCGCCACCTCCGGGCGCCTCGTCCACCTCGACCGAGCCGCCATGCGCCTCCGCGAGGTTGAAGACGCTGGACAGTCCGAGCCCCGTCCCTCGACCCAGCCCCTTCGTGGAAAAGAACGGGTCGAAGATGCGCCGGCGCAGCGACTTGGGGACTCCTGGTCCCGTGTCCGTCACGCTCAGCGCCACGGCAGGCTCGCGGGCGACGTCCCCGTCATCCAGCGGCTTGCTCAGCTCGTCCGCGCCGACCCGCAGGGTGAGGACGCCGGAGTCCGAGTGCGCGAGCATCGCGTCGCGGGCGTTCACGGCGAGGTTCAGGACGGCCTGCTGGAGCTGCGAGCGATCCGCGAGGACGGCGGGCAAGTCGTCATCCACTTCGAGCCGCACCTCGATCGCGTCGGGGATGACGCGCTCCAGGAGGTGCAGGGTCTCCCGGGCGAGGTCGCCGACGTGGAGGAGCTCCCGGTTGGGCGCCTGTCCGCGCACGAGGGCGAGGAGCCGCTGGGTGAGGCGCGCCGCGAGCTCGGCCGACTCCTCGACGCCGAGGGCGAGGTCTCCGATCTCCCCCTGGGGATCCGACAGCGACCGGATCGCCGAGGCGTTGCCCAGGATCCCGGTGAGGAGGTTGTTGAAGTCGTGGGCGATGCCCCCCGCCAGGGTCGACAGGCCCTCCATCTGTCGGGCCAGCGCGAGGCGCTCCACCAGGGCGCGCCGCTCGGCGAAGTCGGTGACGAGCACCTGGATTCCCCGGGGAAGACCGCGTGCGCGTGGCGGCGTCGTGCTGCCGCTCAGCAGGGTGTGGGTCTCGGTTCCGTTCGCGTGCCGCAGCCGCGCCTCGAAGCGCAGGGTCTCCCCGTCGCGCCACCGACGCAGCCCCCGCATCACCCGGTCCCGGTCCTCGGCCACCACGAGCTGGACGAGGGGGCGCCCGACGAGGCGCGAGCGCTGGGTGATCCCCATCATCTTCGCGAACGTCTGGTTCACGAAGAGGAGCTCGCCGATCTCGTTCAGGGTCACGAGGCCGTCGGCGAGGTGCTCGATGAGTTGGCGGTTCCGGTCGGTCTCGTCGGCGCCCGGCGCGGGGACGGCGCCGATCGTGATCTCCTCGTCCTCGGCGGCCCGGCCGAAGAGGAACCAGCAGTCGTCCCCCTGCACGAGCCGAGCGGCCAGGTGCACGAGGCGCCCGCGGTTCCCGATGAGCGTGAGCCGGAACGTGTCTTCGGCGCGCGGGGCGTGGGGCCCGTTCAGGCGGCGCTGGAGGATGACGGTGCTGTCGGCGGTGAGGAGGTCGCCCACCGGCACGCGGAGCAGCTGGGCGTGCGAGTACCCCAGGAGCGAGCAGAACGCCGGGTTCGCGTCGCGGATCCCCCGCTGCGTGAGCACGAGGACGCCATCGCCGGTGGCCTCGAAGATCAGCCGATAGTCGCGAAGGTAGAGACTCATCCGCGTGATGAGCCTACCAGCGAGGTCACTCGGCGGCGTCGCCTCCGTCGGCGGGGGTCTCTTCGGCGGGCTTCTCCTCGCCGCCCTCGCCGTCGCCCCAGGTGGGCTCGTCGTCACCGGAGACGTCGGGCTTCGCTGCCTCCTTCGCCTCCGCCGCCTTGGCCTTCTCCTCGAGCAGGTCGTCGAGGACCTTGGCCGTCTGGCCCTCCTCGACGACGGTGAACACCGAGCCGTTGTCCATGTAGACGTAGTAGGTGATCTCGTCGTTCTTGTAGGCGGTGGGGGACCCCTCCACGAGCAGGAACTCGTTGCCCTTTCGGTCGATCTCGAACTTGTAGTAGAGGATGTCTACGTAGGCGTCCTTCTTGAAGTCCTTGCGGATCTTCACGGGCTTGTCCCAGCACATGTAGACCTCGTCCTGGTTCATCCCCTTGACGACCTCGCCCTTCATGACGTTGGGCATCATCTCGTCGTCGATGTCCTCCCACATCTGCCAGTAGCCCGCCTGCTCGAGGAACGACTTGCGCTCCTCGGTGCTGGTCAGCTTCTCGAAGACCTTGACCTCGTCGTCGGTCATCCAGACGTCGAAGGCCCGGGCCCAGACCTTGTCCTCGTCCGGCCACTTCTTGAGCTTCTTCATGTTCACGCGGCCCGCGAACGCCGGAGTGGCGACGGAGACGCAGAGGAGGAGGAGGAGGGGGGTGAGCCAGCGCTTCATGATGTCCTCGTGCTGGACGCCGGGCGTCCGTGGGGTCCGGGAGGTAGGACCGCGCTCAGTCCGAGCCGTGGTCGCGGGAGGATAACTCAACGATGGTGATTGCCTTGGCGGGCACCCAGCCGCGGGGACCGTCGTTGATCTCCACCTGGTGCCACTCGTCGCCGCGCTCGACGATCGACAGCTCGGCGCCGGCGTGGAGCACCGCCAGATCGCGGCTGCCCAGGTCACGGCCCGAGCGCATGGTCACCTCCTCGGCCATGACGACGCAAACCGGGTGGGTGGCGTCCTCCCAGGTCTTGAACGCCCAGCCGCCGAGCCCGAGGACCACGAGCAGCCCCCCCAGGGCGAGCACGCCCGAGGCCCCGGGGTACTGCCGGCGCAGTCGGACCGCGCCGCCCCCCAACAGCAGCGCCCAGCCGATGGCGCCGAGGAGCAGCAGCTCGCCGCCGCTCATGCTGTCGATGGGCAGGAGCAGGAAGCCGACGACGAACCCGCGCCCTCGCGGCAGCGGGATCTCGTCCTGGGTGCGGTAGCGGGCGGCATCGAGGTTGGCGATGAGGTCCCCGTCCCGGGGAATCAGGAGCTCCGCGCGCCGCCAGGCGACGATGGCCTTCGCGTTCTCCCCCGCGCGATACCAGGCGTTGCCCTGGTCGTAGAGGAGGTCGCCCGTGAGGTGGCCGTCGTCCTCGAGGTCCTCGAAGCAGGCCGCGGCTTCGGCGTAGGCGCCGTTGGTGTAGGCGCTGGTGCACTCCTCGTGGCGAGGGCCAGCGGCGGCGAGGACGGGGAGCAGCAGCGCGACGACGGCGAGGAGGCCCAGGAGGCGCGTACCGCGGGGCAGTGTCGGGCGATCGGGAGAGCTCACGTCCACTCCTTCTGGGCGTCCGCCACCCAGTCCGCCAGATCGGAGGCGAGGGAGCCGGCGGGCTCGCCGCCGTAGCGGACCCCTTCCACCCGGGAGAGGAGCCCCGCGAGGCGCGCCGCGAGGGCGGAGGGGGCCCCGGCGCCGGTGAGGGTGGCCTCGGCTTCGGACGGTGAGATGCTCGCGCCGGAGCGCTCGAGTCGGGCGGACAGCCAGTCGCGGAGGGCGCGGTCGGCCTCGTCGAGGTCGCCGGTCGCCGCCGCGGTCTTCGCGCGCTTCGCCGCCGCCTTCGCCTCCTTGCTGCGGGCGGCCTGGCGTCCCCGGTCCGAGCCGGCGGTGCGCTCCCGGGCGGTCAAGGCGAGGGCGCCGCCGAAGCCGAGCAGCGGGAGGATGAGCAGGGCGAGGATGAGCGGGGACGTGGGGCGGACCCCCTGGCGCCCCAGGAGGCGCTCGCCGGTGCGCAGCGGGAGGATGTCGGAGGTGAGGATCTCCACCGCCTCCTTGTCGCTGGCGATGCCTTCGCTGCGGGCGACGTCGGGTTCGGCCACCGCGTCCCCGGTGACCTGGACGCGGAGCGGCTTGCTGCGGGCGACTACGTAGGTGCCCGTCTCCGGATCGAGGTAGGTGAAGGTCGCCGGGGGGAGGGTCAGGGTGCCCGGCTCCAGGGGCACGAGGGCCTTGCGGAACAGGGATCGGCTGTGGACCGCTCCGTCGACCAGGGTGACGGCGGTCTCCGGGTCCTCGTCGTACACGCGGACGGTGTCCGGCAGGTCGAGGCTCAGCTCCGGCGCGCGCAGCGCCCCCTTGCCGTCCAGGCGCAGCGTCAGCGTGACGGTCTCGCCGGCCACGACCGTGGTGGAGTCCAGTGCGCCAGTGAGCGTGAACGTGCCCACGGCGCCCGAGAAGCCGGGGGGGCGGTTCGGGGGCAGCGGGCGGACGGCCACCGGGACGGCCTTCGCCTGGAGCTGGAGCTCACGCACCCGGGCGAACATGCCGCGGCCGTCCATCACCTCGGGCAAGGAGACGGTCGCCGCGCCGATGGTCGCGGTGCCGGGCTCGACGGCGAACACCGGGAGCGCGGCGATGAACAGCTCGAGGCGGCGTCCGTCGCGCATCACCCGCTGGCTCGCCCACTGAGGCTCGATGCCCGGCTCCGACGACAGGCCACCGAAGTCCGGCAAGGTGGGCAGCGAGGGCTGCCGGACGCGCCCGGAGCTCCCCACCTCGAGGATCCAGGTGAACGCCTCGCCCACGTAGGGGGTGGGGTCGCTCACCTCGGCGCGGGCGTAGTGCTGGGCCCCGGCCGGCGCGGCGGTCCCGGCTGACGTGGACGCGCCCCCTCCCTTGACGACCTTGAGGTCGAGGGCCGCGGTCTTCAGGGTCTTCCCCCCGACGTTCACCTCGGCCGGGCCGATGGTCCAGTCGCCGAGCGTGCGGCCGGTGAGCCGGTACTGGAAGGTGACGGACTGGGACACGCTGCCCCGGGCCATCTGGAACGAGCTCGACTGCCCGGCGAAGGCGACGGTGAAGCCGTCGCTGCGGGGGAAGGTGGGGTTGCCGGCGATGCCGGTCCCGCCCTCGACGACGACCTCGACAGTGGCGGAGCCGCCGAGGGCAACGATGGGCCGGTCCGCCACGAGGGTGACGGTCTGGGCGGCCGCCGCAGCGGGCAGCGCCAGGAGCAGGCTCAGGAGGACGAGGACGTGGCGCATCACCAGTCCTTCCCCGCGGCGCGCCGACCCCGCTGGGCCTCCCGCTCCGTCCGCTGCTCGCGCCGGTTCGCCTGGTCTGCCTCCAGCGCCTTCAACAGCTGCTCGGCCTGCTCTTCGGTCAGGGCACCCTCCACGACCTGCTGGGGGCGCGCGTCGCCCTCGGTCTCCTCGGTGTTGGAGGATACGGCGCCGTCGGGGGGCATGTCCTCGGCCCCCTCGCCCGAGCGGTCGATGTCGGCGGCCTCGGCGGCGCCGCCCTGCTGCTCCTCCTGCTGCTGGTTCTGCTGATCCTGCTGGCCCTGGCTGCCCTCGGACTCCTGCTCGTCCTCGCTCTTCTCGCCGTCGTTCTCCGCCTGCCCGTCCTGAGCCTGCTCGTCCTGCTCTCCCGCCTGGCCCTGCTGCTGCTGTTGCTCCTGCTGCCCGGACTCGCCCTGCTGGTCCTGCTCGCCCTGCTCCTGCTCGTCGGTCTGGCCGTCCTCGGGAGGCTGCTCCTGCTGGTCGCTGTTCTCCTGGTCCTGCTGGGCCTGCTCGAGGAGCTCCTCGTAACGGCGCTGGGCGAGATCGCGGTTGTGGGCGGCGTCCTCGTCGTCGGGGCGCAGGGCGATCGCCTTCTCGTAGTGGCCGATGGCGTCGGGGTAGCGGCCCTGCTGGAAGGCGGCGTTGCCGGCTCCGTAGAAGGCGTCGGCGGCGAGCGCGGTCACGTCGGTGGCGGTGGCCGCGAGGAAGGTCTCCTCGGCTTCGGGGTAGCGCTCCAGGCGGTAGAGCGCCTGGCCGAGGTTGTAGTCGATGCGCCGGTCGCCGGGGTCGGCCTGCTGGGCCTCCGTCCAGAGCTCCAGCGCGCCCTCGTAGTCCTCGTCGTCGAAGGCGGCGTGGCCCTGGTGGACGGGGTCGTCTCCGCCGAACAAGGACCACGCGAGGGCAGGGGATGGAGCGGCGGCGGGGAGGAGGAGGAGCGCGAGCAGCGCCGCGGATCGGCTCCGGGGCGGGCCGGCGAGGCCCTCGAGCACCAGGAGCAGGATCGCGGGGAGAAGCGCCCACTGGAAGCGGTGCTCCTCTCGGCGCTGGCGGGAGCTCGACAGCTCGCGGGCCTCGAGGGTGCCCTTGATGTCGTCGAGGTAGATGGTGCGGAGGTCCAGGTCGCCGGCCACCGACGGGATGTACGTGCCGTCCGTCGTCAGCGCCAGCTCCTTCAGCGCGGGCTCGTCGAGCTTGGTGAGGACGACCTTGCCCCCCTGCTTCACGAAGCCGCCGCGGCCGTCGGGGATGGGCGCACCCTCTCGGGCTCCCATGCCGACGACGAAGACGTGGACGCCCTCCTTGCGTGCTTCCTCGGCGGCGTCGGCGAGCTCGCCGGAGTGATCCTCGCCGTCGGTGATGAGGAGGACGGCCTTGCCGGCGCGTTCGTTCTCGGGGAAGGCGTCCATGGAGACCCGCACCGCGGCGGCGAGATCGGTCCCTCCCACGGGGACCCAGTTGGGGTCCATCTCGTCGAGGAAGAGCTCGAAGGCGTGGTAGTCCAGGGTCAGAGGACACTGGACGAAGGCGGTCCCGGCGAAGGCCACGAGGGCGACGCGATCGCCCTTGAGCAGGTCGAGGAGGTCCCGGATCTCGCGCTTTGCGGCGGTGAGGCGGTCGGGCTTGGTGTCCTCGGCGAGCATGGAGCGGGACAGATCGAGGGCGACGACGAGGTCCACGCCGCGCCGCTCCACGTCCTCCCAGTGGAAGCCCCAGGTGGGGCCCGCCAGCGAGACGATGAGGCCGACGACGGCGAGCCCCAGGAGCAGGCCCCGGAGGATGCCGCGGCCCGGGCTGGACGCCGGCGCGATTTTGTCGAGCATGGCCCGATCGGCGAAGCGCTCCAGGGCCACCTTGCGGCGGGACGCGGCGAGCCAGAGCAGCGCGGCGAAGGGCACGAGGAGCCACAGCAGCCACAGGAGCTGGCCGTCGGTGAAGCCGATGCCGCTCATGGCAGCGTCCTCAGCCAGGTGGTGCGCAGGACGACGTCGAGGGTCAGGAGGAAGAGTGCCGGCCAAAGCAGGAGCGGGTAGAGCTCCTCGTAGTCGGTGTACTCGCGGACCTCGACCTTGGTCTTCTCGAGCTCGTCGATGAGGGCGTAGATGCGCTCGAGGCCCTCGGTGTCCGTGGCCCGGAAGTAGCGCCCGCCCGTCGACTCGGCGATGGACTTCAGGGTGTCCTCGTCGAGGGTGACGTCCTGGTACTCGATGCCGAAGGGGGTCTGGAAGCGGGCGCGGCCGGTGCTGCCGACCCCGATCGTGTAGACCTTGATGCCGTAGGTGGCGGCGGCACGGGCGGCCTGCTTCGGGTCGAGGATCCCCGTGGTGTTCTCGCCGTCGGTGAGCAGCACGACGATGCGGGAGTTGCCGGGAAGCTCCTTGAGGCTGGTGACGGCCTGACCGAGCGCGTTCCCGATCGCGGTGTTGCCGCCGGCCATCCCGGACTTCACTGCGCCTAGAGTTTGCTTGAGGACGCCGTAGTCGGTGGTCAGAGGGCACTGGGGGAGCGCCTCCTCGCCGAACACGATGAGGCCGATGCGGTCGTTCACCCGGCGGTCGATGAAGTCGTTCACCACCTTCTTCACGACCTGCAGCCGCGTGGCGGGCTTGCGTCCGAGGTTGAAGTCCATGGCGCGCATCGACAGCGACGTGTCGATGACGAGGCCGATGTCGACGCCTTCGGAGAGCACCTCCTTCTGGACGACGCCCCCCTGGGGGCGGGCGAGGCCGACGATGAGGAGGAAGAGGGCGACGACGCGCAGGGCGAGGGGGAGGGAGCGAAGGAGGGCGGGGCGACCGCCCTGGGCCTCGCGCACGAGCGACAGGGACGAGAAGCGCAGGCGGCCCTGCCCGCGGCCGACCAGCGCCGCGTAGACGACGGGGGCGAGGAGCACGACGAGCCCGAGGAAGGCGGGCGTCGCGAAGCGCCAGGCGTTCCAGCCGCTCATGAGGCCTCCGGGGGCGGAGGGGGCGGCGTGCGGTCGACGAGGGTGCGGACGGCGGTGAGCCAGCCCACGAGCTCGCTGTGGGGGACGGGCTCCCCGGCGAACTTGACCCGGTCGGAGGCCTCGAGGACGGAGCGGATGGCGCCCTCGAGTGACAGGTCCCGCGCGAGCTCCGGCGGCAGGGCGCGGAGGACCTCCGGGGTGGTCATGCGCCAGGCGGGGAAGCCGAACCGGCCCTCGAGGTAGCGGCGGAGGATGGCGGAGACCTCGAAGGCGAAGGGGCCCTGGTCGGGGGCGTCGGCGGCGCCGGAGCGCTCCAGGCGGCGCAAGGCGTCGCGAGCGACCTGGCCGGGGGGCGGGGGAGGCGGCGCCGGGGCCTCGTCCTGCCGCCGGCGCGCGAGCCAGGCGACGAGGAGGAGGAGCCCGGCGAGGACTCCCACAGCGGCGTAGAGGGGGCCCATGCGGCGGTCGGGTGCGGCGACGGGCTTGAGGTCGCGGAGTGTGTCGTCCCCGGCTTCCTCGCTGCCGCCGGTGCGCCGGGCCTGGATCAGGATGGGGCCGGAGCCGGCGGTGCCCACCTCGTCGCCGCGGCGCCAGGGGCCCTCGACGCCGGGGATGAGGTAGGTGCCTGGCTTCGGGGCCTTGAGCTGGAACTCCTGGACGTAGAGGACGCGGTCGCCGGCCTCCTGGGCGGGGGCGGCGGTGACGTCCATGAGCACGAGGCCCTTGATGCCCGCGGCGGGGTCCGGGAGCTCGAAGGTCACGTCGGCGTCCTGCTCGACCTCGACGGTGTACGTGAAGGGTCGCCCGGGGACGACGTCCGCGCGGTCGACCTGGCCGCGCACGATGACGGGGGCGGACGCGGTCTCGTTGAACGAGTCGCCCTCGGGAGCGCAGGCGGGGAGGGCGAGGAGGAGGGCGAGGACGAGGAGGCTGCGAAGCTCGGGGAGGGTCAGGAGCCTGCGCATAATCGCCAAGAGGCGCCCCGCAAGGGCGCGGCGCGCCCGCGCAGGCATCCCCGAAGGGGTGCCGGAGTCGAAACCGGTCGTCGGAACGAGCGCGCCGATGAATCCAGTGGCGCGTCGGTGCGGTCGATGAGCGGACCTTGGTCCGCGAGTCGATCCGTGCCGTAAGCGACGCTGGATTCCATCGGCCTCGGTCGGCCGCGAGGCCGACGCGCTCGTGAGCCCGACGCAAGGGCCCTCGGGCCCGCGCAGCACGCCCCCGGCGTGCGAAGTCAACTCGCCCCCGCCCCTCATCCGCGGATCCTCCGCTCGCGCATGCGGAAGTACCTCGTCAGCGGCCGCGCCACCCCTTCGTCCGTCGACAGGCTCACCAGGTCCACGTTGAGGCGCTTCAGGCGCTGGGCCAGGTCCTTGTCGCGCGCCTGCGCCCCCGCTTCGTACCGCTGGCGCACTGCCCGGCTCGAGGTGTCCACCCACGTCGACGCCCCCGACTCCGCGTCCTCCAGCGCCAGGAACCCCACGTCGGGCAGGGCGCGCTCCCGCGGGTCGCTGATCTGGAACACCACCAGGTCGTGGCGCCGGTTCACCAGGCGTAGCGGGGTTCCCAGGTCGTCGGCCTCTGCGAGGAAGTCGGACACGAGGAACACGACCGCCTTGCGCCGCACCACCTTGCTCAGGAACCCCAGGGCCTCGCCCAGATCCGTCCCCGACCCCCGCCGCTCGCAGTCGAGGATCTCCTTGATCACCCGCCACACGTGCCCACGGCCCTTCTTCGGGGCCACGAACCGCTCGATGCGGTCCGAGAACAGGATCAGCCCCACCTTGTCGTTGTTCCGCACCGCCGCGAACGCCAGGGTCGCGGCGAGTCGCGCCGCCACCTCGTTCTTCGTGCTGCCCTTCGTCCCGAAGTCGCCGGACGCGGAGATGTCCACGAGGATCATCACGACCAGCTCCCGCTCCTCCCGGAACTCCTTCACGAACGGCCGCTGCATCCGCGCCGTCACGTTCCAGTCGATCGTCCGCACGTCGTCGCCAGGGACGTACTCGCGCACCTCCTCGAACTCCATGCCACGACCCTTGAACACCGAGCGGTACTCCCCGCCCATCGCCTCGTTCACCCGGTGTCCGGTCTGGATGTGGATGCGTCGGACCTCCGCCATCAGCTCCGGCGACAGCCCTCGCCCGCCCCCGAGCGCGTCGTCATCGAGCCACCGCCCCGTCGCCTCGTGCCCCGCCCGCGCTTGCCTCCGCTCCTCTTCCCGCTTCGACCGCCTCGTCGCCAGCCACACCCCGACCGCCACCGCCGCGACGGCGCCGGCGAGGGCGAGGAGCAACGGTCCGAGGAGGGCAGCAGGCACCAGGGTCTCCGGGAGTAGCGAAGAAGACGCGCGCGACGCGCGGAACCACTAGGGGACGGGCACGCTCGCGAGGATCCGGCCGATGATCTGGTTCGCGTCGACCTCCTCGGCCTCCGCCTCGTAGCTGAGGACGATCCGGTGCCGCAGCACGTCCGGCGCCACCGACTTGATGTCCCCCGACGTCACGTAGGACCGCCCGGCGAGCAGCGCGTGCGCCCGCGCCGCCTTCTGCAGGTTGATGGTCGCCCGCGGAGACGCCCCGTACTGCAGCAGCGGCGCCAGCTGGGCCAGCGACGCCCCGCCCGGGTCCCGCGTCGCCATCACCAGGTCGAGGATGTAGTCCACGAGCTTGTCGTCGAAGCGGATGCGGGACGCCACGTCCGCGGCGTAGGCGATGTGCTGGGGCGTGATGATCGCGTTCAGGGTCGGGAACCCGGTCATCGAGCGCCGCAGGATCTCCTTCTCCTCGTCGCGGGTGGGGTAGCCGATCTCCAGCTTGAGCATGAAGCGGTCGACCTGGGCCTCCGGCAGCGGGTAGGTCCCCTCCTGCTCGATGGGGTTCTGGGTCGCGAGCACGAGGAACGGCTTCGGCAGCGGGTACACCGTCGTCCCGATGGTCACCTGCCGCTCCTGCATCGCTTCGAGCAGGGCCGACTGCACCTTCGCGGGCGCCCGGTTGATCTCGTCCGCCAGCAGGATGTTCGTGAAGATCGGCCCCTGCTTCACCGCGAAGTCGCCCGACTTCGGGTTGTAGATCTGGGTGCCGATGACGTCCGCGGGCAGCAGGTCGGGCGTGAACGAGATCCGCTTGAAGCCCGTCTGCACCGCGTCTGCGACCGCCTTGACGGTCGTCGTCTTCGCCAGACCCGGCACGCCCTCCAGGAGGATGTGCCCGCCGGCGATGAGCCCGATGAGCAGGCGGTCGACCATGTGGCTCTGACCGACGACCACCCGCGCCACCTCCGCGCGAAGCGCTGCGAAGTCCGAGCTCGCGCGCTCCACCTCCGCCTTGATCTGGTTCGGGTCCACCGGCTGCTGCTGCACGTCCATCGTCATCTCCTGCGCCCCACCGGGGCCGCCCGTTCCTACTCCAACGCTCCCGCGATCGCCAGCAGCGGCGCCACGGCCTCGCGGACGGCCTCGACGTCGGCCGTCTCTCCTCCGAATCGGATCTCTTCGCGGCGCCGCTCCAGCTCGCTCCGCGGCCCCACGTACTCGCGGGCGACCCGGTGCAAGCTCAGGGCCTCGTGCAGGGAGAGCCCAGCCGCCAACGCGTCCTCGGCCCGTCCCCCATCGAGGGCGCCCCGCACCTGCTGCGCCGCCTCCGCGATGGGGTCAGTCGCCTGCTCCTCGCGCACCAGCCGTCGCCATCCCACACCCAGCGCCAGCAGCGCCAGCGCCAACACCGACCCGCTCGCCAGCCCCTGGCCCACCAGCGACCGCCGCCTCCCACGCCCGAGCGTCCGCGCCTCGGCGACGTGCTCGGTCTCGCCTGCCCGCGTCGCCACGGGGATCGTCGCGGGGCCGATGACCCAGGGCCCGTCTGCGTCCGGCAGGGTCACGGACCCGTTCGTCCACCACACGGTGCGGTCGCCATCGAACTTGCTGCCGGTCGTGCCGAGGCGCAGCGCGGCGCCCTCGGGAACGTCCACCGAAGGCACCTGCGGCAGCATCGCCTCGGGGCGCCCGTCCCAGCTCAGCTCGACCTGGATGTCGATCTCGGCGCCGGGGGCGTAGGGGCCGCGCACGAGCAGGCGCGCCTTGGTCTCCGCCGACGCGACGGACGCCGCGAGGAGGCCGAGCAGGCAGAGAACGCCGAGCCAGCGCCCGCGGTCACTCAATCGTCGTGCCCCGTCAGCTTGCTGAAGAACTTCTTGAAGGAGGAGGTCTCACCCTCCTTGATCTTCTGCCCCTCGATCTCCGCGAGCTCCGCGAGGAGCTCCTTCTGCCGGTCATCGAGCTTCGTGGGCACCCGCAGCTGGACGACCATCACCTGGTCCCCGCGTCGCCCGTTGCGCACGTTCGGCGCGCCGAGCCCCTTGAACCGCAGCTGGGTCCCGGGCTGGCAGCCCTGGGGGATCTCGAGGTCCTTGTCCCCGTCCAGCGTCGGCGCCGGGACCGTCCCCCCGAGGGCCGCGACGGGGTAGGGGACGTGCACCAGGCAGACCACGTCGTCGCCGTGCCGCTCGAAGATCTCGTGCCGGTCGACGCTGAGGAACACGTAGAGATCGCCCGGCGGTCCCCCGCGGACGCCGCCCTCGCCTTCGCCCGCGAGGCGCAGCTGCATGCCGTCGTCCACGCCGGCGGGGATGTTCACGTTGAGCTTCCGCTCGGCGACGGTGCGCCCGCGTCCGCTGCACACCGTGCACTTCTCGGCGTAGCTACGGCCCTGGCCGCGGCAGGTGGGGCAGGTGGTCCGCACCTGGAGGAACGCCTGCTGCTGGATCACCTCGCCGCGCCCGCCGCAGGTGCCGCAGGCGATGGGCTCCGTGCCGGCCTTGCCGCCGCTGCCCTCGCAGGTGTCGCACTCGGTGCTGCGCTTCAGCGTGATCTCGTGGGTCGAGCCCTTCACGCCCTCTTCGAAGCTCACCGTGAGGTCGTAGCGGACGTCGTTGCCCTTGCGCGGGCCGTTCCGCGAGCGGCGCCGGCCTCCGCCGCCTCCACCACCGAAGCCGAACAGGTCGGCGAACATGTCCCCGAAGGAGCTGAAGATGTCGTCGGTGTTCGAGAACCCCGCGCCGCCCCGCAGCCCCGCGTGGCCGAAGCGGTCGTACCGCGCGCGCTTGTCCTCGTTCGAGAGCACGTCGTACGCCTCGGCGGCTTCCTTGAACTTCGCCTCTGCTTCGGCGTCGTCCGGATTCCGGTCCGGGTGGTACTTCAGGGCGAGCTTGCGGTAGAGCTTCTTCAGCTCGGCCGCGGACGCGTCCTTCTTCGCGCCGAGGACTTCGTAGTAGTCGCGCTTGTCGGACACCGATGCTCCCGCAGGTGGGCGGCTCCCCGGCCGCGTCGTCGCGCGCGGAGCCGGCTCAGCCCGCGCGTCCGCGTGACCTAAGACCCCCGGCAGGAGTGTCAAGCGCCGACGACGGTGCAGCACCAGGACGGTATGGTCCGCCGCCATGAAGGACGGCCTGATCATCAACCTGCTGTCGGTGCTCCCGCGCAAGCTCGTGTCCCGCACGATGGGCGCCGGAACGCGCCTCGCGCTCCCCCGCTCGGTCCACCGGATGATCCTCCGCTGGTACGTGCGCCACTACGGCGTGAACCTCGACGAGTGCGTCGGCGGGATCGAGGACTACCCCACGATCGCCGAGTTCTTCACCCGGCCGCTGCTGCCGGACGTCCGGCCGACGGACCCCGCGCCGGAGGCGCTCGTCTCTCCCGTCGACGCCAAGGTCTACGTCCTCGGCACCACCGAGGAGGGGCGCATCCCCCAGAGCCCGGAGCTCGACTACCCCGTCCGCACCTTGCTCGGCGGGGACCAGCGCTACGAAAAGGCGGACTACGCAGTCCTCTACCTCGCGCCGAAGGACTACCACCGCGTCCACAGCCCCCGTGAGGGCGGGATCGTCGGCTACCGCTATCGCCCCGGCGAGCTCTGGCCGGTGTTCCCGGGCGCCACGCGCCGGGTGAAGGAGCTGTTCGCCATCAACGAGCGCCTCGTCATCCGGGTCGACACGGACCTGGGAGAGATCGCGGTCGTCATGGTCGGCGCGTTCGGCGTGGGGCGCATGAGCCTGTCCTTCTCGGACACCGTCACGAACACGGGGAGCGCCCCCGAGGAGCACGCGTTCCCCGCCCCCCTCGCGGTGGAGCGGGCCGGCGAGCTCGGCCGGTTCGGGATGGGGAGCACCGTGATCCTCTTGCTGCCCCACGGCACCGTCGACTGGACGGTGGAGCCGGGGCAGGACGTGAAGCTCGGTCAGCGGATCGCGACCCGGAAGTAGGGCTCAGCGAGCCGGAGCCTGCGTCCGTCGCCGACGGGTGAGCACTCCGAGGACCAAGACGGTGGCTGCCCAGGGAACGGGCGCCTGGCCCGCGTCGCAGCCAGGTCCCGCGCCGTCGCCTTCCGGCGCGCTGTCGTCGTCGCCGCTGCTGTCGTCATCGTCCCCGGCGGGCGGCGGCCCCTCGAAGACGTAGGCCGATCCGGCTCCCGTGACCGGCACGTCGCTGGCCACGGCGGCGATCAGCGCATCGTCCGCTCCGTCTCCGTTGATGTCGGCGAGCGCCACGCGGTACCCGAAGTTGTCGTGCTCCAGGCCATCCGACGCCTTGAGCACCTGCCCGCCGGCCGGATCGATGCCACCAGGGCCCCCGGCGTAGATCCAGGTCGCGCCCATCTCGACGCCTGCGACCTGGCTCTTCGGTGCCCCGACGACGAGGTCGTCGTAGCCATCGGCGTCGAGGTCCCCCGCGAGCGTCACGGTGCGCCCGAACCACGACTGCTCCGAGAGCCCTGCGGGAGCGAGGAACACCTCCGAGCTCGGGTCGATCCCCAGCGCGCTGCCGAGGTAGACGTACGCAGCTCCCGGCCCGCCGACCGTCGGTCCCCACAGCGCACCGACCACGACGTCGTCGTATCCGTCTCCGTTGACGTCGCCCCCGGTGCCGACCGCGTCTCCGAACCGGTCGTAGATCGAGCCGACGGCGGCCTGGAGCATCACCCCGGACGCCGTGTCGATCCCGGTGGGGCTCCCCAGGAAGACGTAGGCGGCGCCTGCCTCGAAGGTGGCCGCGTCCTGGTTCGCCCACCCCTGGCGCGACCGACCGACCACGATGTCGTCGTAGCCGTCGCCGTTCACGTCACCCCCGCCCGAGACCGAGTAGCCGAAGCCGTCCCCCAGCGCCTGGCTCGGCGAGGAGATGCGGAGCTCCGTGGTGGGATCGATGCCGCTCGGCCTGCCGAGGAACACGAAGGCGGCGCCGGCGCCCATGACGAGCTCGGAGTCGCCGGGGTAGCCGATCACGAGGTCGTCGTACCCATCGGCGTTCACGTCGCCGGCGGACGCGACGCTGAACCCGAGACCCGTGGCGCCCGTGAGCTTGACCTCGGAGCCGAGGTCGAGCCCGGAGGCGCTGCCGAGATACACGTACGCAGCGCCCGTGTTCACGCCGACCCCGTCTGCGGACGTCGCCCCGATGACCACGTCGTCGTAGCCATCCCCGTTCACGTCGCCTGCGCCCGAGACCGAGTCCCCGAAGAGGTCGTACTCCTCGTTGTCGGAGGCGGTGAACCGGAGGGCGGAGGCGGCGGTCAGACCGCCGCCGGAGCCGTAGAGGAGGTAGGCGACGCCGGAGTCTCCGCCGTTGTCGTCCGCGAAGCTGCCGACGACGACGTCGTCGAAGCCGTCCCCGTCCACGTCGCCAGCCGACGCGATCCAGCGGCCGAAGAAGTCGTTCTCCTGCGACGCGGCGATGGTGAGCTTCGTCGTCTCGACGACGGCGATCGCCGACTGGCGCTGGCCGTCGGCATCGGGCGAGCCCGGTCCGGCGCAGGCGGAGAGAGCAAGGGCGGAGAGGAGAGAGAGACGCGACCCCATGTACCCACGATGGGGCCGGAAGGGAGGGGTTGGCACAGGTCGCTCAGTCCAGCTCGACGACCTCCGCCGGGTGCCCCGTCGACTCCACGAAGCGCAGGAGATCCCCCGGAGCCAGACCCGTCGTGCGGGCGTTCGTGAGCGGATGGACCTGCACCGCCGGGCCGCTGAGGACAGCGGCGTCGATCACCAGCGTCACTGCGCTCGTCACGTCGTTCACCACCGCCAGCGGACTGACCGAGCCGGGCGTAAGACCCAGGTACTGCATGAGCCGTTGCGGGCTGCCGAAGCTCACCCGGCCCGCGCCGATCCGCGCGCCCAGGTCCTTCAGGTCCACCTGCCGGTCCGCGAGCAGGGTCACCAGCCACATGCGCTTCTTGCGGTTGCGCAGGAACAGGTTCTTCGTGTGGACGCCCGGCAGCTGCGGGCCCAGGGCTGCCGCCTCGGCGACGGTGTAGACGGGTTCGTGGTCGAGGGTCGGCGCGTCGATCCCCTGGTCCGCGAGCATCGCGAGCAGCTCGTCGGAGGTGATGGGGGCCGAGCCGTCGATCAGCTCGGCCGGCGGGGTCTCGGACATCGGGAGTCTCCAGGATCCAGGGAGGGCCAAGCAGGAGCGCCCGCCCCTGCTGCCAGGGACGGGCGCTCCGCTCAGTCTGCCTCAGGGCGTGTTCGCCCCGCGGGCTCAGTCGGTCTCTTCGAACTCGGCGTCGATGACGTCGTCGCCACCCGCGGCCGCCGCCTGCTCGAAGCCTGCGTCCGCCGCGCCACCACCGGCCGCGCCACCGGCGTCGTACATCTGCGACGCCATCTTGTGGCTCAGCTCCTGGATGGAGTTCAGGGCCGCCTCGATCTGGTCGGCGTCGTCGGCCTCGACCGCAGAGCGGCCGTCAGCCAGCGCGCTCTCGAGCTCGCTCTTCAGGTCCTCGGGCAGCTTGTCGCCGTTCTCGTCGAGCAGCTTCTGCGTCTGCCACACGAGGTTGTCGAGCTGGTTCCGCTTCTCGACCTGGTCGCGGCGCTTCGCGTCCTCTTCCTCGTTCGCCTTCGCCTCCTGGACGAGGTTCTCGACCTCCTCCTTGCTCAGGCCGGAGCTCGCCTCGATCTTGATCGACTGCTCCTTGCCGGTCGCCTTGTCCTTGGCGGACACGTGGACGATGCCGTCGGCGTCGATCTCGAACTTCACCTCGACCTGCGGCACGCCGCGGGGCGCCGGGGGCAGGCCCACCAGCTGGAAGCGACCCAGCGTCCGGTTGTCCCGGCTCATGGGGCGCTCACCCTGGAGCACGTGGATGTCCACGGCCGTCTGGTTGTCGGACGCGGTGGAGAACACCTCGGTCTTCTCGCACGGGACGGTCGTGTTCCGCTCGATGAGCGCGGTCATCACCCCGCCCAGCGTCTCGATGCCGAGGCTCAGCGGCGTCACGTCGAGCAGGAGCACGTCCGTGACCTGACCGGTGAACACGCCACCCTGGACCGCGGCGCCCATGGCCACCACCTCGTCCGGGTTCACGGACTTGTTGGCGTCCTTGCCGAAGTACTCCTGCACCCGGGCCTGGACCAGCGGGATGCGGGTCGAGCCGCCGACGAGGACGATCTCGTCCACCTCGCTCTGCTTCACGCCAGCGTCCTTCAGCGCCTTCTTGACCGGGCCCATGGTCCGCTCGACCAGGGGCTCGACCATCTGCTCGAACTTGCTGCGGGACAGGTCCACCTGCAGGTGCTTCGGGCCGGACGCGTCCGCCGTGAGGAACGGCAGGTTGATTTCGGTCTTCTGGGCCGAGGACAGCTCGATCTTCGCCTTCTCGGCGGCCTCCTTGAGGCGCTGCAGGACCATGTTGTCCTTGCTGACGTCGATGCCCGAGTCCTTCTTGAAGGTCTCGATGAGCCAGTCGATCACGACCTGGTCGAAGTCGTCACCGCCGAGGTGCGTGTCCCCGTTGGTGGACTTCACCTCGACGACGTTGTCGCCGATCTCGAGGATGGAGATGTCGAACGTGCCGCCACCGAGGTCGTAGACCGCGATGAGCTCGTCGTCCTTCTTGTCCAGGCCGTAGGCGAGCGCCGCCGCGGTGGGCTCGTTGATGATGCGCTTCACCTCGAGGCCGGCGATGGTGCCGGCGTCCTTGGTGGCCTGGCGCTGGGAGTCGTTGAAGTACGCGGGGACGGTGATGACCGCCTCGGTGACGGTCTCGCCGAGGTACTCCTCCGCGGCGCGCTTGAGCTTCAGCAGGATCTTCGCGCTGATCTCCGGCGGGGAGTTCTTCTTGCCGTCGATCTCGATGGCGGAGCCGCCACCCTTGCCCTTGACCACCTTGTAGGGCACGCGACCGGCCTCCTTGGAGACCTCCTCGAAGCTGTTGCCCATGAAGCGCTTCACGGAGAAGACCGTGCGCTCGGGGTTCGTGATGGCCTGGCGCCGAGCGGCCTGACCGACGAGCAGCTCGCCGTCCTTGGCCCACGCGACGACGGACGGCGTGGTGCGCGCGCCCTCTTCGTTCGTGATGACCTTGGGCTCGCCGCCCTCGATGACGGAGACGACGGAGTTGGTCGTGCCGAGGTCGATACCGATGATCTTGCCCATGTGTGCTCCCTGGCCCGGAGGGGGGATCCGCCGGGTCGACGCGCCGCAAGGACGCGTGATTATTCGCGTTTTCGGGGTCTCGAGCAGCTGTTTCGCTCAGACGTCCCGGAACCTAATCAGGCCCGAATTGCTGTCAAGCGAGACGGCCGCGCATCGGCCCGATTCGGGGGACGCGGGGGCTGCGTCAGGGAGCGGAGGACCGCCCGGGGCGCCACATCTGCCACAGCGACGTGAGGATCATGAAGCCCGACGAGAGCGCGTAGCCCGTGCCCGCGAGGATCGTGAGGTACGCGGCCGAGGGCACCCACTTCGTGGCCCACCAGGAGAAGACGTCGATCCCGAGGAACACGTAGGGGAAGGCGACCACCGTGACCCGCAGCAGGTGCGGCACCCCCTCCGCGAGGGTGAAGATCCCGCACACGAAGAAGAAGATGAACGCGATCCCGAACAGGTGGATGTGGGACACGCGGGCGAGGGCGGGGACGGTGGCGCCCTCGTCGATGGCGGCGACCGTCTTGATTCCGTCGTAGTGGCGGTAGTCGGGGATGCCGGGGATCACGCCGTGGCAGCGCGTGCAGTTGTCGGCGACGAGCTTGCCGACGCTCGCGTCCCACTCGTCCTTCGGCGAGCCGTTGCGCACCCACTTGATGATCTCCGCGCGCGTCTGCTCGTCCGCCATCAGCTTCATGGAGCCCTGGAGCTTCGCTTCGAGGCGGCTGCCGTCGCGGTTGCCGTAGTAGGAGAAGACGACGTCGTCGACGGAGAGCCCGAGCTTGCCGTCGGCCATCCCGTGGGTGAGGAGGATCTGCCCGAAGGACATCATCAAGCCAAGGCCGATGATGATGAGGTAGCCCGTGAAGAGGCTGCGGAGGGCGGGGTCGAGGCGGGACAGGGTCATGGCGTCTCCTCAGGACTCGGGACGCGGGCGCCCCGAGCGTCGGGCACACCGTGGCATCGCGCACACCGGAAGGGAACGCGGCGGATCGTGGCGGGGGCTGGTGGGGCACCGGGCGAGAAACCGTCGAAACCCTGCTTGACACCGTGCAGAGCGGGATTAGGTCTGCCCCCCGTCGCCGGCACGCGCATGCGTCCGCGGCAACTGAAACAGCTCAGACATCACCCGATCTCTGAAGGAGACCGCTTCGATGAAGTTCACCCCGCTGAATGACCGCATCCTGGTCAAGCGCACCGACGCCGAGCAGACCTCTGCCGGCGGCATCATCATCCCCGACTCCGCCAAGGAGAAGCCGCAGGAGGCCATCGTGGTGGCCGTGGGCGCCGGCAAGCGCCTCAAGGACGGCAGCCGCCGCGCTTCGGCGCTCTCCGAGGGGGACCGCGTCCTCTTCGGCAAGTACAGCGGCGACGAGATCAAGCTCGACGGCGAGAAGCACCTCATCCTCCGCGAGGACGAGGTCCTGGCCATCATCAACGACTGATACGGAGAAGCACAGCAAATGGCTGCCAAGGAAATCCTGTTCCGCGATACCGCCCGCGCCGAGATCCTCACGGGCGTCGACACCCTCGCCAACGCCGTCAAGGTGACGATGGGCCCCAAGGGCCGCAACGTCGTCCTCGAGAAGAGCTGGGGCTCCCCCGTGATCACCAAGGACGGCGTCACCGTCGCCAAGGAGATCGAGCTCGAGGACAAGTTCGCCAACATGGGCGCGCAGATGGTCAAGGAGGTCGCCAGCAAGACCTCGGACATCGCCGGTGACGGCACGACCACCGCCACCGTCCTCGCCCAGGCCGTCTACCGCGAGGGCTCCAAGCTCGTCGCCGCCGGCGTGAACCCGATGGACCTCAAGCGGGGTATCGACGCCGCCGTGGGTGCGGTCACCTCGTCGCTCCGCGACCTGTCCCGCCCGACGGAGAACCACCAGGAGATCGCCCAGGTGGGCACCATCTCCGCGAACGGCGACTCCACCATCGGCAACATCATCGCCGAGGCGATGGAGAAGGTCGGCAAGTCCGGCGTCATCTCCGTCGAGGAGGCCAAGAGCCTCGAGACCACGCTCGATGTGGTCGAGGGCATGCAGTTCGACCGCGGCTACCTGTCGCCGTACTTCTGCACCGACACGGAGCGCATGGAGGTCGTCCTCGACGACCCCTACATCCTCGTGCACGAGAAGAAGATCTCGAACATGAAGGACCTGCTCCCCGTGCTCGAGAAGGTCGCCAAGACCGGCAAGCCGCTCCTCATCGTCGCCGAGGACGTCGACGGCGAGGCGCTCGCCACCCTCGTGGTGAACACCATCCGCAAGACGCTCGCCGTCGCCGCGGTGAAGGCGCCCGGCTTCGGTGACCGCCGCAAGGCCATGCTCGGCGACATCGCCACCCTGACGGGCGGCCGCGCGGTCATGGACGAGCTGGGCATCAAGCTCGACGAGCTCACCCTCGACGACCTGGGCTCCGCCAAGCGCGTGACCATCACCAAGGACAACACGACCGTCGTCGATGGCGCCGGCGCCGCGGCCGACATCAAGGCCCGCGTGAGCCAGATCGAGGCGCAGATCGAGGACACGTCCTCGGACTACGACCGCGAGAAGCTCCAGGAGCGCCTCGCGAAGCTCGTGGGTGGCGTCGCGGTCATCAACGTCGGTGCGGCCACCGAGACCGAGATGAAGGAGAAGAAGGCCCGCGTGGAGGACGCCCTGAACGCGACCCGCGCGGCCGTCGAGGAGGGCATCGTCCCTGGCGGCGGTGTGGCCCTCATCCGCAGCCAGAAGGCCCTAGACGGCCTGACGGTGGACGGTGACGAGCGCTTCGGCATCGACATCATCCGCCGCGCCATCGAGGAGCCCCTGCGCATCATCAGCGGCAACGCGGGCCTCGACAGCTCCATCGCCGTGGCGAAGGTGCGTGACGGGGAAGGCTCCTTCGGCCTGAACGCGGCGACCGGCGAGTACTGCGATCTGGTCGCGGCCGGCGTCATCGACCCGACCAAGGTCACCCGCTCCGCGCTGCAGAACGCCGCGTCGGTGGCGGGCCTGCTCCTCACGACGGAGGCGATGATCGCCGACGCCGACGAGGACGAGGACGGCCACAGCCACTGATTCGGCCGGCCAGGCTCAGCCTGGCCCCGAGTAAGCACGAAGAAGGCCCCGGCTGCTCTGGCAGTCGGGGCCTTCCTCGTTCCGGACGGAGGCGGTGCCGCGGCGGCGGCAGGCCTACAGGCCGTCGAGGAAGACGCGCAGGTCGGCCGTGTCGACCGCGTTGTCGTTGTTGAGGTCGGTGAGCGTGGGGAGGTGCACCTCGGCGGTGTTCGTCGAGAAGAAGGACCCTTCGAGGACGAGGGGGTTCGTCGAGGCGGTGGAGAAGCTGGAGATCAGGGACTCGTTGTAGCTCGTCGCGTACCGCTGCCCGGCGCTCCAGTAGAACAGGTAGAGGTCGGTGAGCAGGGGCTGCGTGGCAGCGTCGAACTCCCAGATCCCCGTCTCCACCTCGGTGACCGGACCGGAGAACGTGCTCGCGCCTCCGAAGTACGCCGAGGCCCCGTTCCGGGGAGCGATCAGCGCGCCCGAGCCGACGTAGAGCTTGCCGTCGAGCCACACCATCGCCGAGTCGACGGGAGTCGCCCCGATCGTGAGGAGGTGGTTGCCGTCGTAGCAGCGGCCCCCGGCGTCCTCCGCGTGCAGCTCCACGTACACCGTCGACGGGTTCGTCACCCGGAAGTCGAAGGCGCTCGGGGGGAGCTGGAGCGTGAAGAGGCCCGCGCCCTGGTTGACCACGTAGGTCCCCGTGATCTGCGAGCCGACGCTGTAGCTCCCTGCGCTGCCCGTGTAGGCGTAGACGGTGGCGCTCACCGTGTCGACGAGGGCACCGAACTGCGACGCCGCATCCCCCTCCCAGTCGAGGGTTCCGGTGATGGAGTGCTGGGACGCCCCCACTCCGTACGGCATGTTCTCGTTCGAGAGGGTGATCTCCCGGCACGGAGCCGTCCCCGAGTCCCACGCGGTCAGGTCGTCGGCGTCCACGTCGCCGTCGCCGTCCCAGTCGTACGGCTCGAGCATTAGGACGTCGCCCGTCTGCCCGTCGACCCCCTGGCCGACCCTCACCCGCATGAGCTGGCTGTTGAAGGAGTTGGAGAACGCGCCCAGGCAGGCCACCTCGGTCGAGCTGCCCGCCGTCGTGCAGAGCTGGCTGAGCTGGGCGTAGCTGGGCTGGGTCCCGGTTCCGAGATCCCACAGGCCGGTCGAGACCTCCGTCGCCCCGAGGCTCGTGCTCCCGAACTCCATCGCGTCGGTGGATGACAGGGCGAGCGCCTCGGGCACGAGGGCCCACCCGCCGGCGTCGCCCCAGCTCACGACCACGTCCTCGGGGAGTCCGGCGATGGCCCACTGGCCGGCGAAGTCCGTGGATACCCCTCCGACCTCGGCTGTGAGGGCCAGATCGAGCACCACGGGGTTCTCCGCCCGCCAATCGTGGCCCGACAGGGACCAGGAGAGGGAGGCGATGCCGTCGCTGCTGGCCTGGACCGACCCGACCGCGTTCCCGGCTGCGTCGGTCAGGGAGCCGGAGACGAACGAGGTCGCTCCGCCGAGGTCGTCCGCCGACAGGACCAGCGACGGGTCGTCCGGCGCGGTCGCATCGAATCCGTAGAGCGCCGAGGTCCAGAGCGTCCCGAGCTGCGCGGGCAGGGGGTCGGTGGAGTCGTCGTCGTCGGCTGCGTCGTCGTCGTCGGCCGCGTCGTCGTCGTCGGCCGCGTCGTCGTCGTTGGCTGCGTCGTCGTCGTCGGCTGCGTCGTCGTCGTTGGCTGCGTCGTCGTCGTTGGCTGCGTCGTCGTCGTTCGCGGTCGCGTCGTCGTCGTTGGCCGCGGAGTCGTCGTCGTTGCCGGCGAGGCACCCGGCGAGGAGCAGCCAGGCGAGGGCGGGGAGCAGGTACTTCATGGAGCCTCCAGCGGAGGCGCATCGCCCCCGGCGGGGAACGCTAACAGACCCGGATCGGGCGCTGATCGGGCAACGGAGCGCGCGAGGGCCCCTCGCGGGCCTACTCCGCCAGGAGCTCGTCGATGAGGGCCTGCGCCTCGATCACATCGAAGCTGTTCTTGATCGACCGGACGATGCCGTTCTGGTCGATGATCACGTCCCGTGGGTAGGGATAGCCCACCCCCTGCGGATAGTTGAACAGGGACCGAGTCCCCTGGTCCTGGACCACGGGGAACCCGATGCCGGTCTGCTCGAGGAAGTCTGCGACGAGGTTGGGCGGATCCCCGGGGTGCAGCGCGACGACCATGACGTCGTCGGGCGAGTAGTGGGAGAAGATGTTGCTGTCGATGTCCGGCAACTCCAGACCGCAGATCGGTCAGAACAGGGCGAAGTAGGCGAGGAACACGACCTTGCCCCGGAGGTTCTCCACGTCTCCGGCGCCCGTGGGGTCGAGGAAGCCCCACTCGGGGCCCAGGGGCTCACCCACGTCGACCCGGGCCGAGTCGGCGAGGCGGACCGTCACCGCGCCCACGCTCTGGCCGGGGTCCACATCGTTCGACGTGAAGGTGATCTGCTCGGGGCCTGGATCGGCCGGCGGGTTGTAGGTCAGCTCCAGGTCGACTTGCTCTCCCGGCTCGACGTCGAGGGAGGTCGCGCTCACGGACAGCGCGGGGATCGACGTGGCGATGTCACGCACCTGCAAGGGGAGGGGACCGCGGTTCACCACCCGGGTCAGGCGCGCGCCCCCCTCTCCCACCGGCAGGTCGAAGATCTCGTTCGTCAGCCACAGGTCCGGGGCGACGTACCCCGGGCGCCACCGCAGCACGTGGAGCCGCTCCCACTCCGCGACGTAGAGCCAGCCATTCCGGAGGTCCACCCCGAAGTCCTGCTCGAACTCGCCCGCCCCGCGCACCTCCTCGGTGGCCACCAACGACAGAGTGCGGGTGTCGTACAGGGCGACGTAGCGCCAGGCCGCGACCGCGAGGAGGTCCCCATCGGCGTGGACGGCCTGGGCCGAGCCGTCCAGCGCGATCGTCTGGAGCCGCACCGGGGTGTCCGGGCTCGCCAGATCGAACACGTCGACGCCCTGGCCTCCCAGCGCCACGTACGCCCGGTCCGCGCGGACGTGGACGTCCCGTCCGCGCGACCGGAGCTCGACGACGCCGACGAGCTCCGCCTCGGCGGGGATCGAAACGTCCACCACCCGCAGGAGCTCGTCGTCGATGACGTAGAGCCGGTCTCCGTCGTCGGAGAGGGCGGACTTGAAGGCGTTGTCGAACCCGTCGACGGTCTTGATGAACGACGGCGCCGCCTCGCCTGCGGCGGCGTAGATGTGCAGACCGCCGGCGTGGGTCGCCGCGTACAGGAACCCGTCCCGCCAGGTGAGCCCCTCGAACAGCGCCTCCCCGATGGAGTCGAGCTGGACGGCCTGACCGTCGGGCTGGATGCGCCAGGTCTGGAGGAACGGCGTGTCGACCCAGCTGTCGCCGTGGTGGGCGAGGTAGAGGACGTGGCCCGCCTCGCTGCTCTCCCCCCAGGCCGCCCGCTGGCAACGCGACGTGGCGGAGGCGTGCGCGGTGGGCTCGCCCGGTCCGTCGAGGCGGTTGACCCGTACCCCGAAGCCTCCGCACAGCGCCACGTACTGCCCGTCGGGGCTCACGTCCACGTCCACGGCCTCGGCGGCCTGTCCCGTCGCGGTGGCCACGAGGTTGTCCCCGTAGGTGCAGCACGTGCCCTCGATGTGGGGGCCGTCGTCCGCGCACTCCTGCTGGGCGGCGCAAGGCAGGCCCTCCAGGGCGGGGTGGTAGGCGACGGGGTCGAAGGGGACGCCCGTGGAGTCGTCGTCGTCCGCGGCGTCGTCGTCGTCGAGCGGTGGCGTGGACTCGGAGGTGGCGTCGTCGTCGTCCATCGCTGGCGCCGCGACGCACGCGCCGAGCAGGAGGAACGCGCTGACCCAGGTGAGACGCACGGCCCTTCGAGTCCTCGGACCCGGGTCGCGTTTCACCCGGACGCCGGGCGGGCGCTGGCGGGTTTGTCCCCCCGTGGCCTCGCTGCTATCAGGCGGGCGCGCCACGGTGGGGCCCGACCTGCCACGCACGCTGCGGCTCGGCCGCGCACCCCGGAGACGTGATGATTCCGTACTTCCGCATCGACGCCCTCGAACTCTTCGGCCCGATCGCCATCCAGCCCTGGGGCGTGTTGGTCGCGCTGGGCTTCATCCTCGGCACGATGGTCTGCCGGCGCTACGCCGCGCCCCGGGGCATGAACCCCGACGCGTACGCGGACATCGTCGTGTACCTGGCCATGGGCGGCCTGGTCTTCGGGCACCTCGGCCACGCGTTCTTCTACCAGTGGGACCACTACTCCCAGAATCCGCTCGAGCTGCTCAAGGTCTGGGACGGCCTGAGCTCCTACGGTGGGTACATCGGCTGCACCTTCGTGGCCATCTGGTTCTTCCGGTCGCGCAAGCTGGACGTCCTCAAGTTCGGGGACATCCTCATGCTCGGCCTGACCTTCGGCATCTTCGTGGGTCGCCTCGGCTGCTTCGTCGTGCACGACCACATCGGGATGGAGGTGCGGGACGCGCCGGCCATCGTCCAGACGCTGTTCGGCTGGCTCGCCATCGAGTTCCCGCCGGGGACGGCCGAGGCCGGGCGCAGCTCGGTCCGCTTCGACGGTGGTCTGCTGGAGAGCGTGAACGGCCTCGTGGCGTTCTCCGTCCTCGCGCTCCTCGCCCGCAAGCCCCGCTTCCCCGGGATGCTCCTCGGGGTGGCGCCCATCGTCTACGGCATCGGACGGTTCTTCAACGACTTCGCCCGCCACAGCGATCTGGCGACGGCGGACAACCACTGGGGCCCGTTCACCCCGGCGCAGTGGTTCTCGTGCGTGCTGATCGTGGTGGGGACGAGCGTGCTGCTCGCCAACCGGAACAAGCCGGCCTGGCCGGACGGGTCCGAGACGCCGTGGGTCGACCCGAAGGAGGCCGCGGAGGCGTAGGGAGCTGGAGTCGGCGGGCGCCCTCACCTCGAGGGAGGGCGCCCACCGGAGTCCTGGCCCGCGCTCAGCGAGCCGCTGGGTCAGCGCGGCAGTCCGCCGCGAACGACGCAGCTAGCCGGGGAGAGGCGCGATGGGGAGCCGCTCGGCGGAGATCGCCGCCGGGTCCTCTTCCCCGGAGAACGTCATCTCCGTGGGATCGACGTCCATGGTGATGGGCGGAGCGTTGTTGCCCCGGCGGTTGTCGCGCCGCTTCTGACGCAGGCGCTTCACCGCGCGCCAGATCTTGTCCGCGGCGACGTCGATGGCCGCCTTCACGTCCTGGTCGTCCGTGTGGACGGAGATGGTCTTGGCGTGGGGAACGTGAACGTTCACCTTCACGCGCGTCAGGCTGGCACCCTTGCCGCTGTCGAGCGTGCTTATCTCGACGTCGACGTGGTTGCCGTCGGAGCCGAGGATCTTCTGGACCGCCTTGCCGATCTTCTTCTCGGCGTAGTCACGGTCCTCGGGCTTCAACTGGATCGAGTGCGCACGCACCTTGAAATCCATGCTGTCTCCTCATCGGGTGGTTCGGATCCCCGAGGGCTCGTCCCACGGGGACCGCGTCTATCCACCATAACCCGGGAACGCCCGGGTCGGATCCCCGGCGCCCCGGATCCGAGCCCCCGACGGGACAGAGGGGCAGGCGGCGACTGCGCGGACGGTCCATGTCATTCTCCGCGCCATGACAGACGGATCCGTGCGCGAGGTGTGGGGAGTCGGAGGGGGCAGCGGCTCGGGCAAGAGCACGCTCGTGGGCATGTTCGTGGCCGCGATGCCTCCGCGGACCGTGACCGTCCTGTCCTTCGACGCGTACTACCGGGATCTGTCGCACCTGTCGGCTGCCGACCGCGCGGCGATGAACTTCGACCATCCGGATTCGCTCGAGTCGGAGCTGCTGCTCAAGCACCTCGACGCGCTCTGCGCGGGCGGGTCGGTGGCGATGCCCGACTACGACTTCGCCGCCCACACGCGCCTGCCGGGGACGGCCGCCCTGGACCCGGCACCGGTCGTGCTGGTCGAAGGGATCCTCCTGTACGCGTTCCCGCAGCTCTGCTCGAGGTTCGACTTCAAGGTCTTCATCGACGTGCCCGAGGACGTCCGCCTGGAGCGGCGCATCGCCCGGGACGTGGTCACGCGGGGGCGCAGCGAAGAGTCGGTCCGAGCCCAGTTCGCGGCGACGGTCGCGCCCATGCACTGGGAGTTCGTCCAGCCCGGGCGGGACGTGGCCGAGCGGGTGGTGGAGCACGGTGAGGACTACGTCGTCGTGGCCCACGAGCTTGCGGCGAGGGCCCGCGCGCTGCTCGTCTGAGCCCGGCCCCGCTCCGCCCCAGGGTCGTCCCGCGGACCCGGGGCATTCGCCCCCCGAGAAGGGGAGACGCCCACCTCTTCTTGTCTCTCCGTCCGGTCAAGGGAGCGCCGGGCTCGGTCGATATCGGACTCAGCGCCACCCCACCTTGTTGCGGCGCCCGAAGGAGACCGACCATGAACCGCCTCGCCCCCAGATCCCGCCTCCGAGTGTCCGGCCTGTCTGGCCTTGTGACCCTGTCCCTGTCCCTTGTCGCCTGTTCGTCGCCTGCGCCGGAGGTCGCGTTCGCGCCGGTCGAGCCGGGTGGCATCGAGGTGACCCCCGCGCCGTCGCTGTTCGCGCGGACGGAGCTGAGCGAGATCATCATCACGCCCCTGTCGGAGGACCCGGAGTTCCGCAAGGCGCAGCGCGCGGCGACGGTGGCGTCCGCGAAGGAGCGGCCGGCGGCGCCGGTCCTGGCGGTGCACGAGGACGAGGCGGCCAAGGCCTGGCTCGACGGGATGGCGAGCTCGGCGGCGGCCGAGAAGGAGGCCGCCGTCGACGAGCCCGCAGCGCCATCGCTCACCGCCGCGATGGGTGCCGGCATTGCCACCGAGGGCACCGAGTTCTCGCCGGACTTCGCCCCCATGCGCAAGTCCTTCACCTCCCGCAGCGCCGCGGCGACGACCGGTGACGCCGTCGCCTCCATTTCGCTCGACAGTCAGGCGCGGGCCGGCGGAACGGCGACGAGGGAGGTGACGAAGCGGGTGGCGGGGCCGAGCGGGCTGGAGCCTGCGGCGATCAAGCGCATCGTGAGCCGCCAGCGGGCCCGGGTCCGCGCCTGCTACGAGCGCGCGCTCAAGACGGAGACCCACCTCGAGGGCCGCCTGCGCATGGCGTGGTCCGTGACGCCGTCCGGCGACGTGCAGAGCGTCCGGGTCGTGGAGGATGGGCTGGGGTCCGAGTTCGTCGCGAAGTGCGTCACCCACGCGGTGTCGCAGTTCCGCTTCCCGGAGACCTCGGAGACCACCGAGATCGAGTACCCGATGGTCTTCGAGCCCGGCAAGACCTTCTAGAGAACGCGCATCGGTCGGCGCCCGGCCCGTCCCTCTTCGGAGGGGCGGGCCGTTGCCGTTGTTACTCGATCGAGAGCGTGTAGTCGCCGGTGGCGTTGGCGATGCCCTGGACCGAGAGGAACCGGAGGCCGGCGCCGGACTCGATCTCCACGTAGCCGTTGCCGCTGCTCACCGTGCCGGCGTCGGCGCCGTTGCTGCGGACGAGATCCACGTGGAACGGGCCGGCGTTCCCCTGCCACGTCACGCGGGCCACGAAGTTGCCCGTCGTCGCCGGGATGCGGAACCAGTCCACGTCGCCGGGGCAGATGGCGAGGCCGGGGTAGGTGCCCGCGCCGAGCTCCAGGGCCGTGTCCATCGTCTCGTTGTTGTCGTCGCAGGGGTCGCCCAGGTCGATGCCGCCCTCGGTGGTCACCGTGATCGTGTAGGCGCCTTCGGCCTCGCGGTAGCCATAGACCTTGACCAGCAGCGGCTTCTCGCCGTCCCAAGTGTGGTCCACCGTCTCCGTGTCCCCCGTGCCCGTCGAGGAGTCGACCTTGTTGTCGCCCTCGTACATCTCCATGTCGAGGTCGCCGCTGCCGTGGTCGAACTCGATGGAGAAGCGCACCAGCGCGCCCACGGGGGCGTCGATGCGGAACCAGTCGCGGTCGTTCACCGTGATGTTCGCGCCCTCGAACGTGCCGGCCTCGAGCACGGCGGCGTCCTGCCAGCGGTCGTTCGGCTCGTAGGGGTCCTGACCGGGCGGGGGGTTCTCCTCGTTGCCCTCGCGCGCGGCCTCCAGCTCGCACCACGGCGTCCAGCGGTGCTCCGCCTCGGTGTCCGTGGTGACGGTGTCCTGCTGCGGGCAGCTCTCGTCCGCGCTCCAGGCGACCCAGGGCAGGCCCAGCGAGTCGGCGTGCCCCTCGAAGTCGGCGTAGGCCTCGTCCCGCATCATGAAGGAGAGGGGGGCGACGCACTCACCCTCGCCCGAGGTCCGGACGATGTTGAAGTCCATCGTCGCGTCGTACATCGCCCGCGTCGTGCTGTTCCAGCAGCAGGTGCGGCTGTCGTCGTACATCAGCTCCGCAAAGACGTAGTCCTCGAGCACGCGGTACTGGAGGTCGGTCTCCAGCTTGCTCATGTCGAACTTCTCTTCCATCAGCTCGTACAGCGCGTCCCAGGCCTGCTCGCGGGCGATGCGCGCCGAGCAGGACGAGGGGTTGTCGCGCAGCCAGTCGCGCTTGCTCTCGATGACCGCGAGGAGCTCGTCGCGCAGCACCTCGGGGGACGGGGTGACGAGGAGGTCCTCGAAGATCCCTGGCCGCGCCGCCAGCTCCGTCTTCTGGTCCCGGTGGAGGAACGAGTCCATCTCCGCGGGGAGCACCCGGTTGCGCCAGCGACCGCCCGACACGAACGGGGACGGCCAGCGCTTGAGCCCACCGCCGAGATCGACGTACGCCTCGCCGTCGTAGTTCTCACCCTCCCCGCCGGTGTGCGGGTTCGTGAAGAGCATCTTGCTCGCCGCCGGCGACTCCCAGACCGCCTGACGGCGGGGCATCGAGCCCGAGGCCAGCGTGGCGGTCTTCTTGCCGTTGGCGCGGTCGTCGACCGTCTTGGTCAGCATCACGTGGCCGATGCCGCGGCGCTTCCAGCGCTTCAGCAGCACGTCCCCGGCGCGCACCGACTCGGCCTTCGCGTCCCACATGTTCACGGGGTCGGCGAGGTTGATGGAGCCGAAGAAGGGCAGCAGGTTCAGCAGGAAGTAGCCGACCCGCTTGTTCAGCAGCAGCTCGTCGAAGTAGTGGCCGGACTTCGCGCCGGGCGCGAGGAAGTCGTTGTTGTCCTGACCGCCGTAGATGCCGCGGCCGCGGAGCTTGTTGTCCACCGGCCAGGAGCCGTCGATGTCGGCCTGGGAGAGGTGGCTGTAGTCGTTGTAGTTGTTCTTGTAGCGGGCGCTGTTCTTGTACCGGCCGCTGCTCGTGCGGAAGCCGAAGTGGCCGGCGTAGATCGTCGTCCCGCCGCCGTCGCGCGCCTGAAGGTAGAAGGGCAGGCCGTACCAGGATGCGAACAGCACCCGCATGGTCATCGCCAGCTCCGCGCACTCGAGGTAGGGCACGGCGAGCTCGCGGCCGTAGGGCGTGGTGATGATGAAGGTGGTCCGGGAGCCGGAGCCGATGGCCGTTTCCTCCATCGACTGGACCCAGGCGGAGTACTTCTGCTCCCAGTTCAGGCCGCTGTTCGCGCCCCACGCCATGCCCGCGTCGCCGTCCGTGTCGCTCCACGCGCGGGTGACTGCCCAGACCTCGGTGTCGGCGCCGCGCACCGCGCTCTCGGTGAGGCCGCGCGGGCCCTGACCGGAGGTCGACATGGCCTCCTGGGACTGCTGGATCGGCAGCTCGAAGTCGATGACCTCGTCCTGATCGCCGCAGCCGGACAGGCTGGACACGGCGAAGGCCATGAGGAGAGAGAGCAGGCGGAGAGCGTTCTTCGGCATGAGGCCATCCTAACGAGCGCGCCCGCGAAGGGTGGGCTCGAACCGCGGGGACCCCTCCATGGAGCCAAGGCCGCGGGCGGGTGGCTACTTAACCGGAGCGGACAGAACTGGCAAGGCCAAGCTGCCCGCCGCAACACCTTGTCCACGACTCCGCACGTTGGCCGCGGTGGGCTCGGGGAGCTGACCGGCCAGCCGAGCGTCCTCCCCCTCGGGGCGCGCCCGGCCCGGCGGCACGTAGTCCATCTCGAGGTCGCGGATCATGTGCCAGTCGCTGGCGGTGTCCCGTCCGCCCGACGTCAGGTAGTGACCCGCCATGCTCGCGCTGGCGCCCGCGACGTACATCAGCGGCTGCAGGTCGCGCAGGTTCACCTCGCGCCCCCCGGCCAGCATGATCTCCTTCGTCGGGTTCACGAAGCGGAACATCGAGACGGTGCGCAGGCACTCCATCGGGGGCAGCAGCGGCCGGTCGGCCATGGGCGTGCCCTCCATGGGGTTGAGGAAGTTCATGGGGATGACGTCCACGTCCAACGCCTTGAGCTCGAACGCCAGCTCGACCCGGTCCTCGCGCGTCTCCCCCATGCCGAAGATGCCGCCGCTGCAGGTGTGGACGCCCGCGTCTTTGAGCAGGCGCAGGGTGCGCACCCGGTCGTCGTAGGAGTGGGTGTCGCACACGTCGCTGAAGAAGCGGCGCGACGTCTCCAGGTTGTGGTTGTAGGTGACGAGGCCGGCGTCCTTGAGGAGGGCCGGGATCTCCGGGTCGTCGATGAGCCCGAGGCTCGCGTCGGCGTTCACCCCCTCGACCGCGGCGACCGCGCGGATGCGCTCGAGCACCGCGTCCAGCGTCTTGCCCTTCTTGAGGCCCCGCCACGCGGCGACGATCCCCAGCGCCTGGGAGCCGCGCTGCTTGGCGGCCTCGGCGTGGCGGACGACCTCCTCGGTGTCCACGAGGTCGTACTCGGGGATGGGCGACGGGAAGCGGACGGACTGGGAGCAGAACCCGCAGTCCTCGCTGCACCGCCCCGACTTCGCGTTGACGATGGAGCAGAGGTGGATGTCCGCGCCCTGAAACGCCTCGCGGATGCGGTTCGCGGCGGCGAAGAGATCGAAGGAGTCTGCGCCCTCCGCGGTGAGCATCCGGGCTGCCTCGGCGGGGGTGACGGCGCCCCCGGCGAGGACCCGATCGGCGAGGCCGGCGATCCAGTCGCGGAAGGAGAGGTCGTGGGGATCGCGGACGGGGGAGGCGGTCTCGGGCATCGGCGGGATGCGTAGCAGCGAACGGAGACGACCGCGAGCAGGCCCGCAGGCTCCTACGCGCGGCGGGCGAGGACGTGGATGACGTGGGGGGACCGGGCGAGGGCGTCGGCGAGGAGCTCGCGGGGCAGCGCCCAGGCGTCTCCCGCGACGTGGCCGGGCACCTGCGCGGGGAGCAGGAACGCATCCCCCGGGGCGTCGTGCGCGGGGGAGCCGAGCTCGGCGAGGGTCTCGGCGGCGGACGCGGGCAGCTCGAGGAGCTCGGGCAGGGCGCGCGTCAGGGCGAGAGCAGCGGGGCTGCGCTGGGCAGCACGGCCGAAGCCGACGAACCCCGCGGTGCGCGCGAAGTAGGCGAGGACTCGTCGGTGCAGTGGCGGCACCGGCAGCGACCGGGCGGTGTCGTCCCGGCCGAGGCGGACGGCGATCTCCGTGAGGATTGTGTCCCCGATCGACGGCACCAGCGCGATGACCCCTCGCAGGGCATCCCCCTCGATCACCGCGACCTCCATGGCCGTCCGCGCGGTCACCGACGCTGACGCGGAGTACCCCGTCAGCAGGCTGATCTCGCCGAACCAGTCGCCCTCGGCGAGGGTCGCCAGGGTCTCGCCTCCGCGCTCGACGTCCGCGATGCCGGACAGGATCACCGTGAGGGCATCTCCCGCCCGCCCCTGGACGAGGAGGACACTCCCGGGCTTGAAGGTCTGGTGGATCGCACTCGCGGCGAGCATCCGGAGCACCTCGGTGCGGATCCCGCGCAGCAGCGGCACGTCGCGCAGGCGGGACGCGAGGCTGCCCTCCGCCACGCCCTCCGACAGCCGCTGCTCTCGGAGCTCCGCCGAGTCCTGGAGCTGGTCCACGGACGGCAGCCGCTCCATCGAGACGCCGCGATCCGCGGCCGTCTCCCGCAGCTCCTCGGCGAGCCCGTCGACCACCGCCACGGCCTCGTGGAGTCCCGTGCGCGAGAGCTCGAGCACGATGGAGTCCTTCTCCGCCCTGACGGACGCCGACCGGGAGCGGTCCATGAGGACGCCCATCTCGCCGAAGAACGCGCCGCTGTCGAGGTCGGCGACGTGCTCGCGGGCGTCCCCATCGTCGGGGCGCGCGGTGAGGCGGTCGACCGCGAGGCGCCCCCCCAGGAGCAGGTAGACGGCGCGGGAGTCCTCGCCCTCGGCGAACAAGCGCTGTCCGGTCGTCACCCGGCGCCGCAGGGAGCGGGTCGCGAGCATGCGCAGTGCCGGGGTCGACGCCCCGCGCAGGATGGGCATGAGGCGGAGCTGCTCGACGATGCGGGACAGGTCCTCCTCCTTCGCCCTCTGGAAGAGGAAGTAGAGGATCGTCGCCTCGACCATGAGCAGGGGCACGACGAGGGTGCGCAGCGCGGAGGCCTGGAGGAGCAGGGCGTTGTAGAGGCCGTGGGCGAGGCTGGCGAGGAGGAGACCGAGGAGGACGCCCCGGATCGCGGAGCCGCGGTCGCCGGCCGAGGCGCGACCGAGCTGGATCCCCACCAGGGCGCCGTGGAGCGCGTGTCCGGGGACGGCGGTGAAGGAGCGGAGCAGCCCGGTCTCGATCCCGAACCGCTCCGTGTACGCCACGTTCTCCACCGCGGCGAAGCCGAGCGAGGCGGCGATCGCGTAGACGAGGCCCGAGGTCATGCGGCCCCAGCGACTCGGGAGCCCGGCGGCCAGGAGGATCGCCCCGAGCTTGAGGCTCTCCTCGACCGGCGCCACCGCCACGAACATGCGGGCGGTTCCCGGGAGCGAGGCGACCACGGGCTCGAGGCCCGCGAGGGCGAGCACGGCGAGCCCGAAGGCGCCGCACCCACAGAGGTAGGCGAGGGCGACGACGCGGGCAGGTTCTGGCGACCGATCGGAGACGCGCAGGAACCACAGCAGGAAGGCCAGGCTGGGAATCAGCGCCAAGGCCGCCTGGAGGTGGACGTTGACAGACACGATGGAATCGGAGTCTAATGGGGATCTCTGGGTGGGAAGGGCGCACGGGAACCTTCCCTGGAGGAATCCATGAACAGATCGAGAGTTCTTCTTCCCGCTCTTGCGGGGGCGCTCCTCTTGGGCGTCGGCGTCTACTTCACAGGCGGCGGCCTCGGAGGAGACGCATCGGGTGCCGGCTGCGCCGGTGGCCAGGTCGTCGACGTCCAGCAGGACGTGGGCATCACGGACAAGGGCATCGACGCCACCCTCGCGGAGCTCTCCGCCTGGGATGCGGCGCGGCTCGCGGACCCGAACCAGCGGCCCGAGTTCGACGCGAAGCTCGTCGAGGTCGTCCAGGCTGGCCCGGACGCGCTGCCCTCGCTCGTCAATGTCGTCCAGACGCAGGCCTGCAACGAGCCCACGTCGGGCCCGTTCGTCGACGCGATCCACCAGATGATCGTCGAGGCCAACGGCACCGTCGACGGGGTCGAGGGCGTCGCTGGGGTCCTCGTGACCGCCGCGAGCCAGGGCCTCACCGAGTTCGACCTGCCCGCCACCGACGGCCCGACGTTCTCGTCCTACAGCGAGTTCGAGGCGCTGGCCCAGAAGGCCCTGTCCGTCGACGCGAACAGCATCCTGCCGGAGATCACCACCTGGCAGGAGCGCTACCCCGTCTGGCACGAGGTCGTCGAGGACAACAGCGTCCGCACCTGCAGCCTGCGCGCCCTGGACGCCACCATCGCGCTGGACCACGGCGCGGCGTTCGACGCCCTCACCGGCGCGATCAAGAGCCTCCCGCCGAACCACCCGGCCGGTGTGGCCCTGGTCGAGGCGGCGATCGACTTGAGCGCAGTGAACGACAGCGCGAACGCGCAGCTCCAGCAGATCGCGCTCAACCCGGACATGTTCGTGAACGTGCGCGCGCAAGCGTGCCGCGCCGCGACCTGGGACCCGGACGCCGCGCAGGCCTTCCTCGCGGAGTTCCAGGACCTCTCCGACGATGACGTGGCCGCGATCCTCGCGTCCTGCTCCATCGTGGAGATGGTCGATGAGCTGCCGAGCGGACTCGCGGATCGCATCGCCGCTGCCCCCAGCCCCGTCATCCAGACGGCGCGGGCCCGGGCGATGACGAAGACGATGGACGACAACACCACCTGGCAGGAGCTCTTCGAGATGCTCGTCCAGCCGGCCCCTGACCGGCAGGCTCCGGTCTGCAAGGACCTCTCCATCATCTGCAACTACGGCGAGGTCGCGACCACGGTCGACGACCTCGTGGAGATCGTGGAGGCCAACGGCGCCCAGGATCAGCTGCGCGAGAAGATCGAGACCGCCATCGTCGAGGCCGACCCCCAGCTGCTGACCCGCCTCGCGGTGCTCGCCCGCGCGGGCGACGAGCTGTGGCCTGCCCGCATCCCCGGACTGGGGTACTGAGCATGAAGCACGCACTGCACGCGCTCGGCAGCTACGCCGTCCGCCTCGTCGTCCCCGTCCTCGCCGCTGCGGTGGTGGTCGTCGCCCTCCCTTCGGAGGCCGAGGCCTGCTCCTGCGGTCCCGCGCCGGACGCGAAGGTCGCCCTCGAGAACTCCGCCGCCACCTTCGTGGGGGAGGTCGTCGGCACCCGCCGCCTCGCCGGCGACGGGATGGGCAAGATCGAGTACGCCTTCGAGATCAAGCACTCCTACAAGGGCCCGACCGGCCGCACCACGCTCGTGACGAACGCCAGCTCGGCGGCGTGCGGGCGCTCCTTCGAGGAGGGCGAGGCCTACCTCGTCTACGCCACGGCGGACGACAAGGGCAACCTGCTCGACAGCACCTGCTCCCGCACCCGCCTCGCCACGGCGGCGGGGGAGGACTTCGCGGCCATCGGACAGCCGAAGGGCCCGCTCGAGTCCCTGCCCGATGGCGCGTCCATCGGTCAGGCCCCGGGGCCGAAGAAGTCGCTCGGCGCCTCGTTCGAGCCGCTCGAGAACTTCGACGTGATCAGCTCCCAGTGCACCACCCTGGTGCAGGGGCCGGTCAGCAGCGTCGACTTCGTCCAGATCATGACCTACGCCGGCCCGGGGGCGTTCATCTGCACGCGCGGTGTCACCATCGACGGCAACGTGCAGATCTCCGAGGCGGACGTGAGGATCGTCGCGCTCGACTTCGGTGGGCTGTCGGTCAACGGCAACGTGATCATCGCGGCGCCGTCGGTCCTCATCGGCGGCAAGGTGTCCGGCGCGACGCTCATCTCCGAGCGGGCGCTGGGGTCCGTGCTGGTGGGCAACTCGTTCGACGGGCCGCTCATCACGGCGACGACCGAGATCCTCGGCGTCGGCAACCAGTGCAGCGCGTCGTGCTCGGGCCCGAACGGCAAGATCAGCCTCGCGTCGCTCGTGCCGGACTCGGCGTCGGGCGTCATCCGCGAGGTGCCGCGCGCGGGGCTCGCCCCCGTGCCTTCGGACGGTCAGTTCCTCATCGGAGGGCTCGGCCCGAAGAAGGACCAGCCGCGGCCGCGCTTCCAGGACCGGCCTCAGCTCAAGGAGGTCGACCTCGGGGACATGACCAACAGCTGGCCGCCGCCGCCGATGGAGAACCCGTCGTCGGACGCGGACGTGCCGTGGCTCGTGCCGGTCTACGGACCGGCGACCGGCAACCTCGGGGTCTTCATCCCGCTGACGCCGGGCAACTTCCGCCAGCCTGACGTCGGGTTCGTGATCGTCCCGTAGCGAACGCGCTGCGCGACGAGCGCCAGGTAAGCGACCGGAGCGGCGGTGAGGGCGACCTCACCGCCGTTCCTGCCTTGGGGGTCCCACGACTTCGCACGCCGGGGGCGTGCTGCGCGGGCCCGAGGGCCCTTGCGTCGGGCTCACGAGCGCGTCGGCCTCGCGGCCGACCGAGGCCGATGGAATCCAGCGTCGCTTACGGCACGGATCGACTCGCGGACCAAGGTCCGCTCATCGACCGCACCGACGCGCCACTGGATTCATCGGCGCGCTCGTTCCGACCACCCATTGACTCCGCCGCCCCTTCGGGGACGGCTGCGCGCTGCGCCTTCGGCTGGCTTGCGGTTCCGCGACTTCGCACGCCGGGGGCGCGCTGCGCGGGCCCGAGGGCCCTTGCGGGGCGGGCCCCCTTGGTCTGATTTGCCGACGCCCGCCAGACCCGTGAAACGACGGCCGCGGGCGGCCGGCCCGAGGGCTCGCCTTCGGCGCTCGTTTCACGGATCTGTCGACCCTCGAAAAATCGGGGGCCCGACCACCTATTGACTCCGCCGCCCCTTCGGGGACGGCTGCGCGCAGCGCCTTCGGCTCGCTTGCGGTTCCGCGGTGGATGCCTGCGCGGTCGCTTCGCGCCCTTGCGGGGCCGCGTTGGCTGCCTGCGCGGTCGCTTCGCGCCCTTGTCGGCTACACCAGCTCCTGCGGCTCCCGCCCTTGACGCTCGGCGAGCTCCACCAGCTCCTGGAGGTGCGGCAGGCCCGAGGACCAGGCGATGGCCTGCTCGAACCAGCGGGCCGCCTCTGCCGTGTCGCCCAGGCGGCGGTTGAGCTCGCCGCAGAGGTAGGCGATGACCACCAGGTCCTCGCGGCGCTTGAACCAGCGGCGCTCCTGGATCGCCTGGAGGTAGCACCCCAGCGCCCGCTGCCGGCACCGGCGCGCGTCGGACTCGGCGCCTGCGTCGCCGTGCATCCAGCAGGCGCGCAGCCACGCATCGCCCTCGCGGAGCGGCCCCTCGCCGCGCCAGCGCTGGATCTGGGCGTGCTGCTCGTAGCGGAAGGGCACCGAGCCCGTCGTCTCCGCCGCCCGGGGCGTGAGGTGGGCCGCGATCTGCTCCCGGATCGTCGAAGCCGTCCGCGGCGGGCCGTCCACCAGCATCGGATCGTGGGCGTCGTCCCACTCGTCCTGGCTGTAGTACGCCCCCACGTCAGACGCGCGCACCGCACTGTCCGGTGCGGGCGCGAGCTCCTCGAAGTCCGACACCTCGCCGACCCAGCCGCATCCGGGGCAGGCGTTGATCTGCTTCGGCAGCGGGTCCTCTCCCTCGTCGAAGCGCCGCAGGTCCGTCGACTTCGGGCCGCGGGACGAGGACGCCATGACGAGCCAGCCGTCGAACGCGGTGGCGCAGTAGGGGCAGGTGATGTCGCGGGGCTGGATGGTGCTCACGGGAACTCGGGGTCCGGGTGGCGACGCGCCGGGCGTCGAGAGAAGGACGACGCGCTCGGCGTCGGGTTGCGACGCCCTCAGGGCGCGATGAAGTCGATGAGCTCGCGCGCCAGCTCGTCTCCGTGGGACGCGATCAGCGCATGCCCCGCGTCCCCCCAGTGCTTGTGCTGCACGTTCGGCAGCAGGTCCACGAGCTCGCGGCTGGAGCGACCGGGGATGGCGGCGTCGTGTTCGGCCGTCATGACCAGCGAGGGCATCGTGAGCCGCGCCACGCCGTCCCGCAGGTCCGCCCGCCGCATCGCCCGGGCGGCGCCCGAGATTCCGCCGCGGGTGTTGTAGCCGAGCAGCCACTGGGAGATGCGCCCCAGCTCTTCCGGCACGCCGGGCCCCGCGAGCAGCCGCTTCGCGATCACCTGCATCGTCGCCGGGGGCGCCACGGAGAACACCGCCTGCGCCAGGCCCAGGTTGCGCCGCACCTTGTCCGCCTGCCGGGCCGCCGAGCACATGATGGCGAGCCGCTCCACGCGGTCGGGGATGCTCTGGGCCAGGGCGAGCGCCACGAATCCGCCCATGGAGTACCCCGCCACCGACAGCCGCTCCACCTCGAGCTGGTCGAGCGCGCCCCGCAGATCCTCCGCGAAGTCCTCGATCTCCCAGCGGCTCGCGCGCCTCGGGGTGGCGGAGTAGCCGTGCCCGCGCATGTCCGGCACGAGCAGGTCGAAGTGGGGCTCGAGCCACCGCCGCACGCCTTCGTACATCCCGCCGTGCACCGCCCAGCCGTGCAGCAGCATGAGCGTCGGGCCCGACGGGTTGCCGGAGCGGCGCACGAACAGCCGCCCGGACGGCAGGTACACCTGCACCCCGGGCCAGGGAGGCGGGGCGTCGGGGAAGCGCTTGTCGTTGGGCGGGGTCACGGCCGGAGACTAAACCGCAGGCCATCATTTCGCCTGCGGAGTCGTTCAGCGCGCTGTCTGCGTGCTAGATCCCCGCCCGTCCCGTGCGCTCCGCCCACCCCATCCTGCTCGTCCTCGCCGTCGTCGTCTCGGGCGTCGCCCAGGCGCTGATCTCCGCCCCCGCGAGCTGGATCTGGCTCCATCCCTTCAGCTGGATCCCCGCGTTCTGGGCCTTCGACCAGCTCCGAGGCGGCCGCGCCTTCCGCTACGGCTGGCTCTGCGGCGCCGCGGGCCAGGCGGCCATCTTCTACTGGCTTGTGGACACGATCACCGTGTTCAGCAACCTCCCCTGGGTCGTCGCGATCATCATCCTGTTCGCGTACTCGGCCCTGTTCGGGTTCTACGTCGGGATCTTCGCCTGGGGCTTCTCCATCGTTCGCCGCATGAGCGGCGCGTGGTGGCCCGTCGGCCTCGCCGCCTGGTTCTGCGCCTGCGAGTACCTCAACCCCCAGCTGTTCCCGTACTTCCAGGGCGTCGCCTGGTACCAGCAGCCCTGGATCTTCCTCATCACCGCCATCACGGGCGTGGCCGGCGTCAGCTTCCTCGTCATGCTCGCCAACGGCGTCCTCTTCGGCTTCCTGCAGGCGCGGTTCGGCCAGGCGCACGGTGAAGTGGAGGAGTCCTCCGACGGCGCCGCGACCGCCCCCTCGCTCGCCCCGGTGCGCCCGGCCATCGCCTTCGCCGTCGCCCTCGTGCTGTCCCTCGTCTACTGCCAGGTCCGCCTGCGCGCCATCGACGCCGCCGAAGCCGAGGCCCCGAGCATCACCCTCGCCTCCATCCAGTCGAACCAGGACGTGTTCAAGCGCCGGGCGATGATGCGCCAGTCCAAGACCGCCATCGCCGACGACCAGGTCGAGCTGCTGAAGGAGACCCTCGAGGAGCGCCCCGACATCGACGCGTTCGTCCTCCCCGAGGGCGCGCTCCAGGGCCGCCCCGACTGGCCCCGGAACCACCGGATCCGCCGCTTCGTCAAGGAGACGGGCAAGGAGCTGTGGACCGGCGGGAGCAGCAACAAGAAGGGACCCGACGGGCGTCGTCTCTGGTTCAACTCCGCGTTCCGCATCCACGGCGACGCCGAGTCGGACAAGCGCTACGACAAGAACGTGCTCCTGCCCTTCGGCGAGTACATGCCCGGCGCCTCGATCCTCCCCTTCCTCAAGAAGATCCAGGGGGTGGGCAACTACCAGCCCGGCGACGGGATCATCGTCTACGACGCCGTCCAGTCCGCCCGCTTCACCTTCCTCATCTGTTACGAGGCCATCATCTCGCGCTACGTCCGGCGCGCCGTGAAGGAGGGCGCGAACCTCCTGGTGAACGTTTCCTACGACGCCTGGTACGGCGACACCGCCTGCCCCCACCAGTTCCTGATGCTCGTGGTCCTGCAGTCCGCGCAGAACGGCGTCCCCACCGCCCGCTCCGCGACGACCGGCATCTCCGCCTTTGCGGACGCGAGAGGCCGATTCCTGAGCAAGAGTCCTCTCTTCGAACGCACCGCGTTGGTGCAGGAGGTGAAGCTCGTGCGGATGCCGTCGCTCTACACGCAGCTCGGGGACTGGCTCGCGTGGGTCTGCATCCTCGGGGTCTTCGGCGCCTGGGTACGCCGCGGTCGCGAGCTCACCCCGGATGGCTGGCGCGCCCGCTGGCCGCTGGTCCTCATTGCCTTCGCCGTCCTCGTGAACGCCGTCTTCGTCTTCGGCGGCATCGGACCCATCGGATGAGCGACCTCATCCGCCTCGACGGCTACGTGCCCGTGCGCCTCGGTGGCGCCTTCGGGATGTGCCAGCACATCTCCCTGCCTCGGATGCTCGTGGACCTGCCGGGAGCCACCCCGCTCTCCGGAGAGCAGGGCCTGACGCTCATGTGCGCGGAAGGCCTCACCGTGACCGCCCGCGCGCGGGTGACCTCGGTGGACGGGGCGCGCCACGACCTGCAGATCCTCGAGTACCTCGGGTCTGGCAAAGACAAGCTCGTCGGCCACATCAGCTCGCTGCGCAAGTCGGCCCACCTGAACATCGTCGCCACCAAGGACGTCGAGGCCGCCCACACGAAGGCGGGATGGGACCGCTGGCGCCTCCCCCACGACGCGCTGCCCGAGCTCGACGCCGACGCCGTGTCCACCGAGACGACCTTCCTCAGCAAGCGCCTCGCTGGACCCTTCCTCATGGCGGGGATGACCGGTGGCTCGGAGCGGGCCGGCGAGGTGAACCGGCGCCTCGCCGCTGTCGCCCAGGCCTTGGGGCTCGGGATGGGGCTGGGCTCGCAGCGGGCGATGCTGGAGAGCCCGGATCTGCTCCCGACGTTCGCCGTGCGGGACGTCGCTCCTGACATCCTGCTGCTCGGGAACATCGGGGCCGTCCAGTTCAACTACGGGGTCACCAACGACGACGTGCGCACGCTCGTGGACGCCGTCGGCGCCGATGCGATCGCCGTCCATCTGAACGTGCTCCAGGAGATGGTCCAGCCCGAGGGTGACCGGAACTGGAGCGGGCTTCTTGCGCGCATCGAGGGCCTCGTGCACGCCATCGACGTTCCGGTCCTCGTCAAGGAGACCGGCTGCGGGATGACCGGCCGCACCGCGCGCCAGCTGGTGGACGCCGGCGTCGCCGCCCTCGATGTGGGCGGAACCGGTGGGACCTCCTGGGGGTGGATCGAGGGCTTCCGCGCCGCCGATCCCCAGCGCCAAGCCATCGGCGCGACCTTCCGCGACTGGGGGGTCCCCACGGCCGAGTCCGTGCGCGCGGTCCGGGAGGAGGTGGGCGATGATGTGCCGCTCATGGCGACGGGCGGGGTCCGCAGCGGCCTCGACGTGGCGCGGGCGGTGGCCCTCGGTGCGGACGTAGCCGGCATGGCGCTCCCGTTCTTCCGCGCCGCGGACGTCGACGAGGACTCGGCGCTGGCGCTGGGGCGGCGCATCCTCGAAGAGGTGCGCATCGCGATGGTCTGTTCGGGCTGCGCGGAGGTGGACGCCCTCGCCGCCATCGAACCGGAGGAGGTTTCGTGACCGGGGCGTGCAGCAGGATCGCCGGGTTCTACAAGCTCGACCGCGAGGAGCGTCGGCGCGTGGTCGCCGAGTTCGCCGAGGCAGCGGGACTCGACGCGGACCCCGCCGCCGTCGTGGACCCGGTGGACCCGGGCCTCCTCGACCGCTTCGTCGAGAACGTCATCGGCGGCTACACGCTGCCGTTCGGGATCGCCGCGAACTTCACCGTCGACGGGCGGGACGTGCTCGTACCGATGGTCGTCGAAGAGAGCTCGGTCGTCGCCGCGGCGAGCAACATGGCGCGCCTGGTGCGGGCGACGGGGGGCTTCGAGACGACCGTCCTCGAGGACCTGATGATCGGCCAGGTGCAGCTCACGGACGTGCCCGACCTGGGTGCCGCCGTCGACGCGCTCGAGGCGGCCCGGGCCGATCTGGTCGATGCCGCCAACCTCGACGACTCCACGCTCGTGAGGCTCGGAGGTGGCTGCAAGAACCTGGAGATCCGCACCTTCCCCGCCTCCGAGACGGACGGCGACGGCGACGTCGTCGTCGTGCACTTCCTCGTGGACTGCAAGGATGCGATGGGGGCGAACACGGTGAACCGCACCTGCGAGACCCTCGCCCCGCGCCTCGCGGAGCTCACCGGCGGGACGGCGCGGCTGCGGATCCTGTCGAACCTCGCCGATCGGCGCCGCGTGGAGGCCCGCTGCCGGGTGCGCGTGGGCGACCTGGCGTTCGACGACCACGACGGCGCGGACGTCGTCGACGGCATCGTCTCGGCGTCGCGCTTCGCCCACTACGATCCCTACCGCGCCGCCACCCACAACAAGGGGATCATGAACGGCGTCGACTCCGTGGTGCTCGCCACCGGCAACGACTGGCGGGCGATGGAGGCGGGGGCCCACGCCTTCGCCGCGCGGGGTGGGCGCTACCGGTCGCTGTCGTCCTGGCGCAAGGATCCGGAGACAGGCGATCTGCTGGGCCGCCTCGAGCTGCCGGTGCAGGTGGGCACGGTCGGTGGTGTCACCGCGCTGCACCCCGCGGCGAAGTTCGCCCTGCGACTCATGGGAGTGAAGCAGGCGTCGGATCTGGCGCGGATCCTCGCTGCGGTCGGCCTGTCCCAGAACCTCGGCGCGCTCCGGGCGCTGTCGACGGAAGGGATCAATCGGGGGCACATGCGGCTCCATCAGTCGAACCTCGAGCTCGCGTCCGAGCCGCCGTCCCCCTCGTGACCGCCCGCGCGGCGTTCTCCGCCCCCGGCAAGCTCATGCTGTTCGGGGAGTACGCGGTGCTCCACGGCGAGCCGGCCCTGGCTGCCTGCTTCGACCGGCAGATCCGCTGCTCTGCGGAGGCGGGCGGCGATGCCCTGGTCTTCGATGCCCCCGAGCTGCTCGATGAGGTCGTGCGGCTTCCTCTGTCGGCGCTGGACGCCGAGGCCCCCTTCCCGGAGCTCCGCCTGCTCTGGCCGCTGCTGTCGAGAGCGGCGCCGGCGCTCGATGGGCTGCGCCTCCGCTTCGACGCCACCTTCCCCCCCACCTGGGGCCTCGGCTCCAGCTCCGCGAGCACCCTCGCCGCCGTCGCCGCCGTGCGCGCGCTCCTGGGGGAGTCTCCCTCCGATCTGGCCTTGTTCCGCGAAGCCCGCGGTCTCCAGCGTCGCTTGCAGGGGCGCGCCTCCGGCTACGACGCCGCCACCCAGCTCCTCGGGGGCGTGGTCTGGTTCCAGGACGCGGACGCCCTGACCCTGGAGCGCGTCAGCGGACCTGCGCTACCCCTCCGGGTGGCCTACACCGGCGCCAAGGCGTCCACCACGAAGATGATCGGCTCCGTCACCGAGCGCTTCCCGCCCGGGTCGGCCATCTACGGGCGCATCGGCGACCTCTGCCGCGACGGACGGGCGCTGATCGAGGGCGGCGACCTGGCCGGCCTCGGCGCGGCGATGAACGCCGGCCACGCGCTCCTCGCCGAGCTCGGGGCGGTCTCGGACGCGCAGGCAGCGGCCATGGCGCGGCTCCAGGCGGTCCCGGGCGTCCTCGGGGCTCGCATGTGTGGCGCCGGTGGCGGAGACTGCGTCCTGCTGCTCGCTCCCGATCCCGACGCGGCCGCGCACGCCGCCGACACCGTCGGGTGGGAGCTGCTCCCCCTGTCCTTCACCGAGCGCGGACTGCGCGAGGAGGCACCGTGAGTCGTGAGATGCGAGGCAGCGCCTCGGCCTGCTCCAACATCGCCCTCATCAAGTACTGGGGGAAGACGGACTTCGACGACAACATCCCCATGAACGGGTCGGTGTCGATGACCCTGTCCGAGGCGATCACGACCACGACGGTGGTGTGGGACGCCTCGCTGTCCCAGGACGAGATCTACCTCGACGGCGAGCGGGTCCTCGATGGCCGGGGCCTGCGCGTCTCGCGCTACCTCGATCGCATCCGCGCCGACTACTACCGCATGCCCGCCCGGGTCGCGTCCATGAACAGCTTCCCCGCGGGGACGGGCATCGCGTCCTCGGCCTCGGGGTTCGCGGCGCTGGCCACGGCGGCGTTTGCCGCGATGGGCGAGGAGATGCCGTCGGACACGGAGCTGACGAAGTGGGCCCGGCGGGGCAGCGGGAGCGCCTGTCGGTCGATCCACGGCGGCTTCGTGGAGTGGCACGGCGGCGACGCGGACGGCAACAGCTACAGCGAGCAGCTCGCCAGCGAGGAGTTCTGGGACCTGCGGGACCTCGTCGTCCTGGTGAGCAAGGCGCCCAAGGCGATCTCCTCGTCCGAGGGGCACAAGATCGCGAGCCGCCACCCGTTCATGGCGGCGCGCCAGGAGCTCCTCCCGGACCGGATGCTCGCCGTGAAGGGCGCCATCGCCTCGCGCGACCTCGCCACCCTCGGCGCCCTCGTCGAGCACGAGGCCCTCGAGATGCACGCGATCATGATGAGCGGGCAGCCCGCGGCGCTGTACATGCAGCCGGGGACGATGCATCTGCTCCACGCCATCCGCGCCTGGCGCGAGGAGGAGGGGCTCGGCGTCTACTTCACGCTGGACGCGGGGCCGAACGTCCACGTGCTCTGTGAAGGGCGGGACGCGCCCGCGGTCCGGCGGCGCATCGAGGCGCTGATGCCCGGGCTGCGCATCCTCGAGAACCTCGCGGGTCCCGGCGTGCGGGTCCACCAGGACCACCTGATCTGAGGGCTCCCGTGACCGGCCTGTACGACCTGCGCGCGCTGCCCGACACGGCCCCTGGAGCGCGGCCCACGGTGGCGACGGCGTGCGGCAAGGTCATCCTCCTCGGCGAGCACTCGGTGGTGTACGGGGAGCCGGCGCTCGCGGCGCCCCTGACGCCGCTGCGGCTGGAAGTGACGCTGACGTCCATCGATGACGGCCTCGAGGTCGACCTGGAGGGGACGGCACCCGACGGGGCGGCGGAGACGATCCGTCGGGCCGTGGACGCCGCGGCTGCGGCCCTTGGTCTGGAGCCTCCCTCGGTCCGCGTGGCGGTGCGGACGGGACGGCTCCGCTCGGGGATGGGGACGTCGGCGGCGCTGGGCGTCGCGCTGGGGCGTGCCCTCCTCGCCTGGCACGGGGAGCCCGCCTCCGACGCGGCAGTGCTGGCGGGGGCCGACGCTGTCGAGCGCCTGTTCCACGGGAACCCCTCGGGCGTCGACCACACGGTGAGCGCGCTTGAGGAGCCTCTGTGGTTCCGGAAGGGGGCGGCCCCGGAGCCTCTGGGAGGGTTGCCGGCTCTCCACTTCGCCCTGCTGCGGCGGGGAAGCTCCGCGTCCACCGCGGAGATCGTGGCGGGGGTGCGGGAGCGCGTCGACGCCGCCGACGCCCTGATGGACACCGTCCGTCGCATGGGCCGGGTCGCCGTCGAGGGGCGCGCTGCCTGGGAGCGCGGAGACGTGGACGCCTTCGCGACGGCGATGACCGAGCAGCAAGCGGCCCTCGATGTCCTCGGAGTCGTCGACGCCACCGACCGTGACGGCGTCGCCCAGGGCCTCGCCGCCGGCGCGCTGGCGGCCAAGGTCACCGGAGCGGGGAGGGGAGGGAGCCTGCTCGCCCTCGCCGCGGACCCGACCTCGGCCCACGCGGTCGCCGCGGCCTGGGGTGCCGACGCGTTCTCCTTCGTGGTGGGGGGCTAGCCTCCGATGCCGCTGCCCGTGCTCGCGGGACTCGCCGAGGCGCGCGCCTGCACCCTCTGCGCGGAGCACCTCCCCCTCGGCCCGCGCCCGGTCCTCGCGGGGACCCCCACCTCCCGCATCGTGATCGTCGGCCAGGCGCCGGGCACGAAGGTCCACGCCAGCGGCGTCCCCTGGGACGACGACTCGGGCCGCCGCTTGCGCGAGTGGCTGCAGATCGACGACGAGGTCTTCTACGACCCGGCCCGCGTCGCGCTGCTCCCCATGGGCTTCTGCTACCCCGGCCGCAAGGGCGGCGGCGATGCTCCCCCGCGCCCCGAGTGCGCCCCCACCTGGCACGAGCGCTTGATGGCGGGGATGCCCGAGCTGCGCCTCGTCGTCCTCGCGGGGATGTACGCCCACAAGCACTACCTCGGGCGCAGCCGGAGGAAGACGCTCACGGAGACGGTGCGGGTCGGCGAGGAGTACGGCCCCCGCCTGTTCCCGCTGCCTCATCCCGCGTGGCGCGTGCGCTTGTGGATGAAGAAGAACCCGTGGTTCGAGGCGGAGACGCTCCCCCGCCTGCGCGCCGCGGTGAGCGACGCCCTGGCCTGACGGGTCGACCGATGCACGGTGCTGTCCAGCCCATCCCTCGTAGGCTGGACACGATGCGCTCCCTCCTCCTCCTGCTCGCGCTCCTTGGCCTGTGCGCCTGCCCCGTGAACCCGGTCGACGACGACGACTCGGGTGACGACGACGACGCGACCGAGGCCATCGAGCTCCCGGACCCGTCCACCGGCGACGAAGGGGACCGGTTCTGGACCCCCGACAGCGACCACTACACGCCGGAGGAGGCCTGGCCCGCCGGGGTCCTCACGGAGACGCCGTTCTACCTCGAAGCCCTCGTCCCCGAGGGCGAGGACACCGCCTGGTACATCTTCGAGGCCGGGGCCTCGTTCACCTTCGACGTCGAGCTGTTCGACGGGAACGCGCTCATCGCCGAGGTCCACGTCCACGACGGGACGGGGCTCGTGCTGGGGGATCTGGTCGAGGCCGAGGTCACCCTGACGCCGAACGGCAACGGCCAGATCGTCCACGTGGTCTTCGACGCGGAGGCAGGCAGCGTCTACGTGATCGAGATCCGGGTGGCCGAGGCAGGCTTCTTCTGATGACGGCCGGGCGCCGGTCGGCGCCCCACCCGGTCACCCCAGCTCGAGCTTCGCCCACGTCCCCCGGCGCCACCACCACCACGTCGCGACGGCCTTGACGCCCGTGCTGATGGCGATGGCGACCCAGACCCCCACGATCCCCAGGCCCGCCAGCGCCCCCAGCGCCCACGCCATCGGGATGCGCGCCGTGTTGAGCGTCCCGCCGATGACGAGCCCCGGCATCGTGTGCCCCGCGCCCGTGAAGCCGCCCTGGTAGACGACCTCCACCCCCATCGCCACGAACACCACGGCCTGGCAGCGCAGGTACACGACCCCCGAGGCGATGATCGCCGGGTCGTCCGTGAACAGGTCGAAGAACCAGGGTGCGCCGATGGCCAGGAGGATCGAGCAGGGGAGCATGCAGGCGATGCAGAGCCGGCTCGCGGCCTTCACGCAGGCGTCCGCCAGCTCCTTGCTGCCGGCGCCGAGGTGCTGGCCCGCCATCGTCCCGGCGCCCACCGAGAAGCCCACGGTGATCATGTAGGCGAGCGACTCCAGGCGATGGCCGATGCCCAGCGCGGCCATGTTGTGCCCGCCGAAGTCGCTGATGATCCGCCCCAGGAGCACGTAGACGAAGGAGAAGCCGAGTCCCGCCACGGTGACCGGCAGGCCGATGCGGCCGATGGTGGTGGTCACGCTCCACGCGGGGGCCTCCGGGACGATGCGGATCCCCCGCCGCCAGAGCAGGGCGAGTCCCGCGATGGCGCCCGTCCCGTTGGCCACCGCCGTCGCCCAGGCGGCCCCCCCGATCCCCAGGGCCGGCAGGGGCCCCCAGCCCCAGATGAGGGCCGGATCGAGCACCAGGTTCACCACGAGCGTCACCGCCGTCAGCGCGAGCGCCGTGCGGGTCTGGCCGAGCGCCCGGAACGCCGCCCCGACGACGGCGTACACCGCGAGCGTCCCTGCGCCGAGAAGACAGACGCGCACGTACTCGCCGCCGAGGACCCACGCTTCGCCCCCCGCCGCGTAGCCGAGCATGTCGAAGTAGGTGCCGCGCGCTGGCACCAGGGCCAGGAGGCCCAGCGTCACCACGAGGGAGACCCACAGACCCTGCATCAGCGTCGAGGCGATGCGGTCGCGCGTCCCCGCCCCCTCCTGCCGGGCCACCAGCGAGTGGGCCCCGGTCCCCGCGAGGTCGCAGCAGATGTGGATCATCCACCAGGCGAACGCCGCGCCGCCGATGGCCTCGAGCGCGCTGTCCCCGAGCTTGCCCACGAACCAGCTGTCCGTGAGGAAGTACGAGGTGCGCAGCAAGCCGAGCGCGATCATCGGCCACGACACCCTCCACACGGCGCGTGTGGGGGAGAGGCTCAGGAGGGGAGGGGGCTCAGTCGGCGGCGTAGAAGGCATCGAGCCGGTCGCCGTAGTCCGCGGTGATGACGCGGCGCTTGAGCTTGAGCGTGGGCGTCAGGTAGCCCGACTCCGGGGTGAAGGCGACGTCGAGGAGCGCCCACTTCTTGATGGACTCGTAGCGGGCGAGCTGCGCGTTGCACTCGGCCATCCATGCGTCGATGTCGGCGCGAACGTCGTCGCGCGCGGACAGAGCGGCGACCGAGGTGTCCTCGATGCCCTGCTCGGCGGCCCACAGGGGCGCCTCCTCCTCGTCCAGCGTCAGGAGGCAGGTCAGGTACTTGCGCCGGTCGCCGTGGACCATCGCCTGGCCGATGAGGCGGTGCTGCTTGAGCAGGTTCTCGATCCCCGCCGGGGCGATGTTCTTGCCGGCGGCGGTGATGATCAGGTCCTTCTTGCGGTCGGTGATGCGGACGAAGCCGTCTTCGTCGATCTCCCCAATGTCCCCTGACCGGAAGAAGCCGTCCTCGGTGAACGCTTCCTGGGTGGCCTGGGGGTTCTTGAAGTAGGAGCGGAAGACTCCGGGGCCGCGGATCTCGATCTCGCCGTCGCTCGCGAGGCGGACGTCGGTGCCGGGGATGGCGCGCCCCACGGTCCCGAAGCGGTAGGCGTCCGGCGTGTTGGTCGTCGCGGGGGCGGACGTCTCCGTGAGGCCGTAACCCTCGATGACGAGGAGGCCGATGGCGGCGAACCACTCGCTCAGCTCGGGGGCGAGCGGGGCTCCGCCGGAGACGATCAGCTCGATGTTGCCGCCGAGCTTGTCCCGGATCTTGCGGAAGACCAGCCGCTCGTAGAGCCACATGCGGAACCGGTCGAGCAGGCCGATGGGCTCCCCCCGTCGCGCCGCGGCGCGGACGCGCTCTGCGATGGAGATGGCGCGGGCGAAGCCCTTCTGTTTGGCCTCCGGCATCGTCTCGACCCGGGCGAGGGCCCGCGCGTGGATCTTCTCCAGCACCCTCGGCACCGCGGCCAGCACGTGGGGCCGGGCGAGGGGGAGGATGTCCCCCAGCTCGGTCATCCGGGAGGTGTAGTAGCCGGTGCCTCCGAAGCGCAGGCCCTGGTAGACGGCGTAGCGCTGGAGGATGTGGGCGAGCGGCAGGTAGACGAGCCCGACCCAGTGCTCCTGGAAGCCGATGATCGACGCCACCGAGTCCGTGACGTGGAAGAGGTTGCGGTGGGTGAGTTCCGCGCCCTTCGGGGGCCCGGTGGTGCCTGAGGTGTAGACGAGGGTGATGAGGTCGTCGGGCTGGGCCTCGGCGGCGTGGTCGAGGAGCCACGCGTCACCATCCGCCAGCGCCTCGTCCCCCTCCCGGCGGATCCGATCCAGGCTGACCACAGGGAAGCCCGCGACCTCGTCCGCGTCCACGGGGTCCATGGTGACGATCAGCTCGAGGTGGCCCCACCCGCCGAGCACGTCCGCGCAGTGGTCCAGATCCGCCTGGCCGCCGAGGACGAGGACCTTCGCCTCGCTGTGCTCGAGGATGTACTTCACCTGCTCGGGCAAGCAGGTGGGGTAGATCCCGACGGTGACGCAGCGCGCCAGCAGGTTCCCGCAGTCGCACTCGACCCACTCGGCGCGCACCGGCGCGAGGATCGCGATGCGGGTCCCGGGGCCGTAGCCACGCCGGTGGAGCGCGGCGGCCCAGCTCAGGTTGTTCCGACGCGCCTCGGCCGCCGGGACGGCGCGGAAGCCGTCTCCGTCCTCGGCCCAGTAGGCCGGGTCCTTCTCCGCGTCGTTCATGCGCCACAGGAGGACGTGGTTGATGGTCTCGCGGGCGAACTCCATGGCGGCGCAGGATAGGGCCCGCGGGCGGAGACGGCGCGCCGAGCGCGCTTTGTGGCGGGCCCGGAGATCGTGTGCGGGGCGGCTGGTAGGATCCCATCCGCCGCTGCTGGCCAAGGTGGGTGCGATGGAGTCCAAGGGAAAGATCTACCTCGCGATCTCGGACGAGGGGTCCCTCGAGGTGCTGCGCTCGGTGCTCGAGCCGGCCGGGCACCGTCTCCAGGAGCCGATGGACAAGGGGATGGTCGCCGAGGAGGCGGGGATCTTCGGCGCCGACCTCGTCATCCTCGGGACGAGCAAGGCGATCCAGCCCGAGCGCGCGCTCCAGCGCATCCGCGAGTCCGTCGAGACGACGCCCACCGTGCTGGTCCTGTCCGGCGACGGCGACGACGCGGCAGTGGAGAAGTGGCTCGACGCGGGCGCGGACGACGTGATCCGCGGCTCCGTCCACCCGCGGGTGCTCGCCAACCGGGTCGGCTTGCTCCTGCAGCTGCGGGCGAAGGTGACGTCTTCGGACAACATGCCCGCGCTGTCCTACTCGGGGACGGGCGACGCTGGCGAGTCCCCGCGCCCGAAGGGAATCCCCGGGCACCTGCCGGCGGGCCTCGACGGGTTCTACGAGTCCGACATGGCCACCCTCATCGAGGTCTCCGAGGCGTACGCGAGCAGCCTGTCGGCCGAGGACGCGCTCTTCGTGATCGTGCGGCGCCTCGCCGGGACCATCCCCGTGAGCCGCTGCAACGTCATCGTTCGCGGCGTGAGCCGCGACCAGGGCGTGGTGGTGGCCAGCCACGACGACGCGAACCTCAAGAGCAAGGACATCAAGCTCTCGCGGTACCCGGAGGTGCGCCGTTGCCTCGAGGGGGGCGAGCTGGTGCTCATCGAGGACGTGCACTCGGACCCGGACATGCGGGAGGTCCTCGACTTCATCCGGTCCGTCGATCTGAAGTCCGCCCTCGTGCTCCCGCTCTACGTCAAGGAGGTCGCCGTCGGTGCCCTGAGCCTGACGTCCCGGCGCGAGGCCCACGGGTTCACCCAGCGCGAGCTCATCTTCACCCGCGCCATGGCCAACGCCGCCGCGGGCGTGGTCGCGTCGAGCGACCTCATCGAGCGCATCCGCCGCGGCGACGGCGACGAGGTCGAGATCGATGACTTCGAGGAGGTCTTCCTCGGCGTCGACGAAGCGATCGAGGGCCTGATCGAGGAGCTCGAGCGCAAATAGCGCCGCCGCGCTGGTGGCCCGCGCCCACTTCCAGCCCGTGGACGGGGCGCCGCTCTTCCGGATGACCCGGTGGGCGGACGTGGCCGTTCGCTGAGGCGAGCGCGCGCGGTGTCAGGAGAGCGAACGACCCGTCCGGGGAGGCGGCTCGGTCCTCCCGGGAGGGAGGACCTGTGGACGAATTCACCATCGAGGGTCCGTGCGACGCGGACTGGGACGCCATGACGCCGACGGGACCGGCGACCCGTCACTGCGCTCGCTGCGCGGAGGACGTCGTCGACGTCGCTTCGCTGACGCCGGAGGACGCCGCGGCGGTGGGGAGGGACCGGAGCCGGTGCCTGCGGGTGTCGCGTATGGCCGACGGGCGGATCGTGACGCTGGGCGGCGCGCTGCTTGCGGCGACGCTGATGCTCGCGCCCGCTCCGGCCGAGGCTGGCCCCTCTCCGCTCCTCAACCCGAGCCCGACCCCGGCGCAGCTCGAGCGGGGGAGGGCGCAGGCGCGGCGGAACGTCGTCCAGATCCGGGGGACGATCGAGAAGAGAGCGCCCATCGTCGTGGACCACGAGGCGCTGCTCTCGCCTCCCGACGAGGGGATGCACCGCCTCATCGGGCGTCGAGGACCCTGATCGGGGGCTCCCCAACGCGGCGGCGCTGCCTCATGATCCGCCGATGCTCGGACACCGCTCCTACGGCCTCGGCGCCCACCGCGTCGTCCTCCTGAACGACTGGACCCAGGACACGACGTCCTGGGACGGTCTCTTGCCGTTCCTCGACGGCGACCGCTTCACGTGGACCTTCGTGGACCTGCGGGGCTACGGGGCGTCGCGGCACCTGCGAGGGGACTGGACCGCGACCGAGGCGGCGACCGACGTCCTGGAACTGGCGGACGCCGAGGGCTGGCCGCGGTTCAGCCTCGTCGGCCACTCCATGTCGACCCTGGTGGCGGTTCACCTGGCTCAGCACCAGAAGGAGCGACTGGAGCGGCTCGTGCTCGTCTGCCCGCCGCCCCCCGCAGGGTTCGGCGCGCCGGACGAGGTCGTCGCATGGCTGGGAGCGACGGCGCGCGGAGACGAAGCAACCCGCGCCGCGCTCTTCGGGGCGGACCGGCTGGGGATCGAGTGGGCGCGATGGAAGGCGGCGGCGTGGTGCGCGACGTCCGAGCCCGAGGCAGTGGCGGGGTACGTCCCCCTGTTCACGCGGGACGGTCTGCCTGACCCGGCCGCCCCGGTGTTGGTGCCGACCCTGGCTCTGTGCGGCGAAGAGGACCAGAAGTCGATGCGGAGCGCGGGGGTCCTTGAGAGCTACGGGCCGCTGAGCGCGGATCTGCGGGTGGTGGGGCTTCCCGACGTGGGCCACTACCCGATGATCGAGCTGCCGCCGCGCACCGCGCGCCTCCTCCAGGAGTTCCTCGGGTCGGGGGTCAGAAGCTGACGGGCGGCACCACGGGCTTGGGCTCGGGGGTGGGCTCGGGCTCGGCGGCGGGTGTGGGCTCGGGGGCGGGCGTTGGCTCGGGCTCAGGCTCGGCGGCTGGCGTGGGCTCGAGGGCCGGCGTGGGCTCGGGGGTGGCCTCCGGTGTCCGTTCGGGAGAGGAGGCTGGCTCGGGCGTCGGCTCCGGCGCAGGCTCTGGTGTCGGCTCCGGGACGGGCTCAGGCTCTGGTGTCGGCTCCGGGGCGGGGGCCGGGACTGGCGTGGGGGTCGGCACCGGGGAGCGGCGCGGCGGTGGCTCCTCGGTCGTCTTCGGGGCGACCTCGGGCGGCGCGGGGGTGGGGTCCGGCGTCGGCTCGAGAGCGTCGGAGGGGGCGGACTCGGGCCCCCGGGGCTCGGACGGGACGGGCTCGACCGCCGGCCCCTCGCCCGGCTGCGCCTCACGCGCAGACGAGTCGGGCGTCTCCGGAGAGGGCGGCGCGTCGGCCGGCCGGGTCAGCCACCAACCGCCGACCACGAGCTGCAGCAGCGCCGCCACGACCAACCAGCGCGCCGTCCGGGGCGTCGCCTCCGGCGGCTCCATCGCCGGTGCGGCCACGGTCGCGTAGGCCGGGACGAGGCGGGTCGGCGCTTCGACCAGGGGACGCAGCTGGCTGTCGGAGACCGTCCCGGGGCGGGGGGCGAAGGCTGCGAAGGGGACCTTCTCCGCGCTCAGGGCCGCTCCCTCCAGGGCTGCCACCACGTCCTGGGTGGTCGGCCGGTCCGCGGGGGTCTTCGACAGCATCCGCAGGACCAGCTCGTCGAACCACGGCGGCAGCTCGGGCCGCTCGCCCCGCATCGTCGTGGCTGGGTTCGTTACGTGGGCGCGGAGGAGCGCATGGCCGGACAAGCGGAAGGGAGGGGCGCCCGTCGCCAGCTGATAGAGCGAGGCACCGAGCGCGTAGATGTCGGTGGCCGGACCTACCTGCAGGCCCTGGACGAGCTCGGGCGCCATGTAGGGAGGGGTGCCCGCGACGTGGTCCCGCTCTTCGACGACGTCCTCGAGGCGCGTCGCCAGTCCGAAGTCCCCGAGGAACACCCGCCCCCTCCGGTCGACCAGGACGTTCGAGGGCTTCACGTCCAGGTGGACGAAGCCCTTTTCGTGGATGGCCTGGAGCCCTCGGGCGAGGCGCTCCCCAGCGACGACGAGGCTGGTCAGGGGCAGCGGGCCCTCGGCCACGACGAGGGTCTCGAGGTCCGGCCCGTCCACGAACCGGGTGACGAGGTACCCGCGTCCATCGCGGAAGCCCATGTCGTAGATGCTGATGAGGCTCGGATGCTCGATGCGGGCGAGGGCGCGCGCTTCGGAGAGAAACGCTTCGCGGGCGTCGCCCCCGCCGAGGACATCGGGGTTGAGGATCTTGACGGCCACCAGCCGATCGAGGACCGCGTCGCGGCACTTGTAGACCGAGCCGGCCGCTCCCTCGCCGAGGAGGCGCAGCGGCCGGTACCGGTCGGACGGCATCGCGGCGCGGACGATCGGGTCGTCGAGCTCCTCTTCGTCGACGCGCAGGTCGACCTGCAGGTCCTGGAGTCCGGGCGCACACACGAACTCGAAGTCGAGGCTCTCGTCTCCGCGGCCGATGCGTCCCGCGTGTCGTCCCGTGGCGAGGGTGACCTGGACGGAGCCGCGGTCGTCCGTCCGCTCCGGGATGGGCTGCCCGTCGATCGTCACGCCCCAGCCGGCGAGGGGAGTCCCCGAGCGGGTGAGGCGGAGGACCAGCTCCCTCATGGCTTGACCGTGACCCCCATGGAGACGACCTGCGCCTGCGCGACGTTGATGCCCCAGACGGTCGTCGTGAAGGAGATGTCGACCTCCCACTTGGGCTGGACGAAGATCACGCCGAATCGAGGCTGCAGGTGCGACCGGTCCGCGCGCCACTCCAGGAGCAGCAGGTCGTCGGCGCCGAACTCCGCGGCCGGCGTCTCCGGGCGGTTCGTTGCGAACGTGGTCCCCACGACCTTCCCTTCGGTGACCGAGTGGGTGATGGCGAGCTCACCGTAGGGGATCAGGAAGGTCCCGATGCGGACACCCGTCTTGTAGCTGGCGAGGACCTGCTGCCCCGGCCCGAAGAGGCGCAGGCGGAACCCGACCGAGAAGCGGTTGAACCACCGCGGGTGGGGGATGAGCCCGAAGTGCATCAGGGCGGTGATGTCGATCTGGCCGTCGCCGAGCGTGACGTCGTCGGCGACCCCTTCGGAGAAGTCGTCGTCGGAGAAGGTCCCGGCGGGGCGCTCGTAGCCGGTGGGGATCTTGAAGTGCAGCTCGGGGGTGGCGACGAACCGCCACAGGGAGTCCGGCGTGAGGCGGTACCGGGCGTAAAGCTGGATGTCGCCCAGACCGGTGACGCGGCGATCGAGGGAGGTGATGTTCGCCGCGATCTCCGCGTTGCTCGTGACCTCGTCGAAGTTGGGGACGAGGTCGGCCCCGAAGTAGATCTCGTCCGAGTCGTACTGGACGTGGGTGAGGGCGAACTCCCCGCCGATCTCCAGGCGGTCCGTGATCCCGTAGCGCGCCGACGCCCGGAGGTTCGCTCCGAAGAACCGCCCGTTCAGCGGGAACGACTGGTAGTTGCCGTTGATGAGCCACTCGTTCGCGCCCACTGCATGTCTCCGCCGACGCGGACGGTGACCGTGTTCCGCTTGAGCGTCCACGGGGACGCAGTCGCGACGCTCGGGACGCCGACGGCACACAGGAGGGAGAGGGCGAGCAGGCAGCGGAGGGTGTGCATGACTCCGGAAGAGATTGCACGGTTTGGGCGTTTAGGCAAAACAAAAACGACCTAATCGACCCAAAGAGGCGCCCGAAGCGTCCAAGGGCTGGCGCTCAGAACCGTCCGCTGATGCCGACGCCGGCGCCCCAGGGGGTCGCGTAGAGGACCGGGGCTCCAAACAGGGAGCGGTGGACCCGGCTCGTTCGGTCGCGGACGAGGAAGAGCCGGAGACCGAGGGTCCCCAGCGCCGTCCCGATCTGCAGAGCTCGTCGAGCCAGGACGCCCTTCGTCGCGCCCCAGTGCCTCAGCTCTCCTTCGATCGGGATCCGTGGGGCGTTCTGGTCGGTCCACGCGACGTCCACGAGGGCGATGGTCAGCAGGGCGACGTCCATCCCCATGGACCCGAACCAGGCGGCCCGGCGGTGCTCCTGGAGTCCCGTCGCCTCCACCGGAATCCAGAGGAGGGTCCGGGAGAGGTGCAGGGTGGTCATCAGGGCAGTGACTCCCCGCCGCTCCTGGATCAAGGGATCGATGACCGTGAAGATCGGGGCCCCCGTCGCCAGCTGGTCGTTCCAGGCCCGCTCGGCCCCCTCCGCGGGAGCGAGCGCGAGGATCATGAAGGTGAAGGGCAGGGACTCGTAGACCATCAGGGTCTTGTCCAGAGGCCGTTCCCGAGCCGCCCGGTGCGGACCGGGACTCCCCGTCGGACCCGCCGTCGCCGATCCGGCGACCAGCGTCACCAGCAGCAGCACGACCGTCAGTGCACGACGTCCCATGCCTCAGGAGTGGCGCGAGCCCCGCGATCCGATCGTTCGCTCCCCCGGACCCTCCTGTCTGTGGCCTGCGGAGGTCTCCGCGCTCGCCCGTCAGGCAGGTCGGCCGTCCACCACCAGACGCTCGCCGCCGAAGCGGCCTGCGATCACCCCCTCCATACGCTCTCCCGGGGCGACCTCCACCTGCGCCCACAGCGCCGCGTCCTGCACGACCGCTCCGGCCCCCACCCGGTTCAGCGCCCCGAGGCTCGCCCCCGGCCCAATCCGCGCGCCTGGCTCCAGCTCGTTGCGGGGCCCGAAGAAGAACGGCGGAGTGAGCATCGCCGACGCCAACCCCTGCACCGCGTCCGGGTTGCCGTACTCCCGTCCCGTCGCGTCCACGGCGAAGCTCGCCTCCTGAAACACCGCCTCCATGGGGTCGACGCCGTCCGGCACCGGCAGGAACGGTGTCCCCGACATGAGCTCCTCCTGCGCGTCCAGGTACCGGCCCGCGGTCCCCACGTCGTGGAACAGGACGTCCTCGGGGAGGATGTGGGCCCGCAGGTCCGCGCCCCGCTCGAGCATGGGCACGTAGCCCTGGCGCACGATCCCCGAGAAGGCGCCGTCGGGCAGCACGGCGAGCACCGACGGCTCGATCACGTGGACCCCGCAGAACACCGTCGGCGTGCAGGCCGCTACCTCTGCGTCTGTCACCCCGGGCAGCCGCCCGAGGCCTCCGAAGTCGAGGATCCGCCCCTCGGCGTTCACGCTCACCACCGCGCCGTACTTCGCCGCGTCCGGGCGGGGGATGCACAGCAGCGTCGCCACGCCGCCGCCCGTCTGGTGCGTCGCCCAGAGGCCCGGCAGGTCCATCGTCAGGATCGCATCGCCGTTGAGCATCAGGAACGGCGCCCCGCCCTGGGTCAGCTCCGCCTCGAGCTTCTTGCAGGCCCCGCCCGTCCCCAGGATCTCCGGCTGCTCCACCGAGTACTCGATCCGCATCCGCTGGAGCCGCCGCTGGACCCAGGGGTCGAGCCGCGCCGCGAGCCGGTCCGGGTGGTAGTGGGCGTTCACCCAGGCGTTCCAGCAGCCCGCGCCGTAGAGGTGGATCAGCGGATGGCCGATGAGCGGCCGCCCCAGCATCGGCACCACCGGCTTCGGGACGTGCTCCGTCAGCGGCCGCAGGCGCGTGCCGAACCCGGCTCCCAGGACCAGGGCACGCACCCCCGAAAGAGGTCCGTGAGACAACTCGTCACGTTCCGGCATCTTCGCTCCTTCATTATGGGCTGCCGGCGATGCAGCCGGAGAGAGAGGCATCATGCGCGTCGTCACCGTCGCTGGCACCCGGCCCGAGCTCATCAAGCTCGCGCCGCTCATCCCGCTCCTCGACGAGCGCTGCGACCACGTCTACCTCTTCACCGGCCAGCACTACTCGCCTTCGATGGTGCAGGTGTTCCTCGATGAACTCGACGCCCGCGGTCCCGACCGCTTCCTCGACGTGGGCAGCTCCGATCCCGACGCCCTGACCACCGCCACGACCGCGGCCATGCGGGAGCTCGCCCCGGACCTGATCCTCGCGTACGGGGACACGAACTCGACGCTGGCCGCCGGCCTCGCCGCCCAGACCCTCGGTGTCCCCCTCGTCCACATCGAGGCCGGGATCCGCTCCTTCGACCGGTCCATGCCCGAGGAGGTGAACCGCGTCCAGGTCGACGAGATCGCCGCGCTGCGCCTCGCCCCCACGGGCCTCGCCACCTGGTTCCTCACCGCCTTCGAGGGCCGCGACGCCGTCACCTCCCCCGCCGTGGGCAACCTCGTGGTCGACGCCTGGCGCCGGCACCGTCCCCTCATCGACGCCCGTCCGGCGCCGTCCATCGAGGGTCCCTACGCCGTCCTGACCATGCACCGCCAGGCCACGGTGGACGATCCGGAGGTGCTCGGGCGCGCGCTGCGGGAGCTCGGTGCCCTCGACATGCGGATCCTGTTCCCGGTGCACCCGCGGACGACGGCGCGCATGGAGTCCTTCGGCCTGTCCTGGCCGGACAACCTCGTGGCCACCGAGCCCATGGGCTACCTGGACTTCTGCCGGGCGATGGCGGGCGCCGAGGTGCTCCTCACCGACTCCGGGGGGGTGCAGGAGGAGGCCATCACCCTCGAGATCCCGTGCGTGACGCTCCGGCCGAACACCGAACGGATGGAGACGGTGTTCCTCGGCGCGAACCGGCTCTTCGACCTGGCCCACGACACGAACCTGGCGCGCGTCGTCCGTGAGGCGCGGCGCTCCCACGCCGAGCGCCCCTACCGGCTGAACCCCTTCGGAGATGGCCGCGCCGCCGAGCGGATCACCGCCCTCGTCGAGCTCCTCGACGGACGGGAGCCCACCGTGACGTTCGAGGACGCCCCGGGCATCGTGGGCCTCGACGCGCTGCGGGCCGCCGCCGCCGCCGTCGGGAGGGATGCGTGAGGGGACCCGTGACCACGCTGCGCGCCGCCCTGCTCCTGGGCCTGATCGCCTGCGCCGCGCCGGCGTGGGCGGACGAGGCGCCCGACGCCGATGTCCAGGCCGCGGAGGCGCGCCCCGAGACCGAGGTCCGCCTCGCCGAGGCGATCGAGGCCGCGTCGGTCTGGCGCGCCGAGAACCGCTTGCTCCTCGCGGAGGAGGGGCTCTGGAAGGCGTACGAGATCGCCCCGTCGCCCGAGCTCCGCGTCGAGCTCGCCGAGGTCGCCGTCGGTCAGCGGCGCCCCCACGCCGCGCGGGCTCTGGTCGCCGAGGTGCCCGAGGGGACCCGCGGCCTCGCCGACCTCGTGGGTGGACTCCCGCCCGCGCCCAACGCCAAGGGCATCGATGCTGCGGTCCGGCTGCGCGCCGCCGGCAAGCTCGACGAGGCCGAGTACGCCCTGCGGGGGCTCGACGGCATCCAGCGCGCCCAGGTCGAGCGGGGCTACATCGCGGCCGCCCAGAAGCGGTCCGATCGCGCCCGCAGCTGGTTCGACAAGGCGTCGAAGGGCTCGGACGACTCGCTGGCGGTGCTGGCCCACCGGGAGCTGTGGGTGCTGCCGAAGACGATGGCCTCGGGCGTGTTCGCCGAGGCGCAGGAGCTGCGCACGAACGGGGAGGTGGCTCGGGCGAACCGGCTGCTTCGCGCGCTCCTGCCGTTCCAGGACCGCCAGCGCGTCGCCCTCGAGCTCGGGTGGACGGCGATGGCCGGTGACGATCTTCCCGGGGCCCGCCACTGGCTCGCGGTGGCAGCTGCCGGCAGGGACGATGGCCTCGCCGAGACGGCCATCGCCCAGCTGGAGATGCTCGGTGAGTCCGAAGCCCTGACGTCCTCTGCGGAGAGCACGCCTGCGCCGCCAGCTGAGCCCGGCCCCGAGCCGCTGGTCGCCCCGACGCCCGCGCAGAGTCTCCAGGCCACCTTCGAGGCCGCCCGCGAGCTCCGGGCCGAGGGCCAATACAACCGCGCCGCCGAGCAGTTCGAGGCGGCCCGGGCCCTGGGCGCGGCCGACCAGGTCATCGACATGGAGCTCGGCTACACCTGGCTCGACGCCGGGCGCCCCGAGGCGGCCCGGGAGGTGCTCGAGCGGGCCGCCGGCGGCCCCGACGCCGACATGGCCAGCCGCGCCGACGATCTCCTCGCCACGCTCCAGGCTCGCCGAGGCGCCCGGTTCATCGAGCAGGCCCGCGCCTACCGCGTCGAAGAGAACTGGGAGATGGCCACCATGTCCCTGGAGACCGCGACGAAGGAGGGGGCCGACGCCTGCGCCGTCGCCCTGGAGCGCGGCTACCTCGAGGGGGCCCAGAACCACGGGGTCAAGGCCCGCCAGGCGTTCCGCGAGGCCGCCCAGTGTGACGAGAAGGCCATCCGCAAGGCGGCCCGCGCCGAGCTCCGCGCCAAGTACCGCCTCTTCTGGGGTGACTTCTATGGCGAGCTCTTCGGCTGGCATCGCTTCCTCCCCCAGGAGTCGCGGAACACCAACCTCGTGCCCACGGCCCGGGTGCGCGGCTACATCCACCCCGTCCCGCACCTGGACATCGACCCCTACGTCTTCTTCCAGATCAGCCGCGACGCCGCCTCGCGGGCCCAGGGCCCCAACGGCTTCCCCCTCATCCTCGCGGACAACACCGCGATGTTCGGGGTGGGGGTGCTGATGCGCGCCTGGTACCGGCGCATCGGCCTCTACGCGCAGATCGGCCCCGCGATCAACCTGCTCAACGACGGCCGCCCGCGCTGGTTCCTCGACGCCCGCGTCGCCGGCTTCTTCGCCGTGTCCGCCCCCACGTGCAACCCGTCCCCCCAGCTCGGCGCCCCCGGCGCGCGCCTGGAGTTCTCCCCCTGCGCGGAGGTCTACGCCGAGGCGGTCTGGGTGAGCCGCTTCGACAACAACATCTTCACGATGGGGCGCGGCCGCGTGGGGTTCACCGCGCTCGTCACGGGCCCGGTCGCCTGGCAGCCCATCGCCGAGGGGCGGGTCCTCAAGGACATCCTCAACGACTACTGGAACAACCTCGCGGACGCCGGCCTCGGCATCCGCTGGCGCCTCCTGACCCCCATCGGCCTCGACGTGATGCTCGGCGTGCATGGCGGCAGCTACTTCGGGCTGTACAACGTCGACCTGCCGCCCGACCCCCTCGGGTACGCCGAGCTGCGCCTCCAGGCCGCGACCTACATCGCCTGGTAGGGCCCCGGCGCCGGCGGCCGCACGCCGCCTGCAGAGCCTCCCCGACCCCCCACCAGCGTCCGCGTCCCCTTCGTCCCCGGAGACAACCTGGGACAGTTGGACCCCCTCGATGCCCAGGCCCCCGTGATATCCACACCCTGGGCGACCTGCGTTTCCGGGCCGCCGAGAGGGAGAACGACCGACGGATGGCTGACGCGCTGGACCTCGCGATGCGCCTGATGGCGTACCCGGTGTGCGGGACGATCCTGGTGAACGGGATCGACGACCTGTTCATCGACGCGAACTACTACCTGCGCGGGCTGTTCAAGGGCGAGAACCGGGACATCACCGTCGAGCAGCTCAAGAGCAAGCCGCCCCAGCGCATCGCCATGATGGTGCCCGCCTGGCAGGAGGCCGAGGTCATCCAGCAGATGCTGGAGCTCAACCTCAAGACGCTCGACTACCCCGCGGACCAGTACGACATCTTCGTCGGCACCTACCAGAACGACGCGGCGACCCAGGAGAAGGTCGACTTCGTCGCCCGGCGGGTGAACAACGTCCACAAGGTGGTCGTCCCGCACGACGGCCCGACGATGAAGGCGGACGCGCTCAACTGGGTCTGGCAGTCGATCCAGCTCCTCGAGGAGCGCCGCGGGCAGCGCTACGACATCCTCCTGATGCACGACGCGGAGGACATCATCCATCCGCTCGCGATGCGGCTCTACAACTACCTGCTGCCGGATCACGACTTCGTCCAGACCCCGGTCTTCCCCCTGGAGATGAGCTGGAACTCGTGGGTGGCCAACACCTACAAGGACGAGTTCTGCGAGCACCACCTCAAGGACATGCTCGTCCGCGAGCAGATCGGGGGCCTCGTGCCGTCCGCGGGCGTGGGCTCGGGCTTCGCCCGAGACGCCTTCGAGGAGATCGCGGTCCACCACGATCAGCAGGTCTTCGACACGACGAGCCTCACCGAGGACTACGAGATCGGGATGAAGTTCCGGCTCGCGAACAAGAAGACCTACTTCGCGTGCCGCTCCATCAAGCGCAGCCGCATCGTCGAGCGGGGGATCTTCCGCAAGCGCAAGGTCCGCATCATCGAGGACGAGTACATCGCCACCCGCGAGTTCTTCCCCGACTCGTTCCGCTTCGCCGTCCGCCAGCGCTCCCGCTGGGTCCTCGGCATCGCGATGCAGGGGTGGGAGAAGATCGGCTGGAAGGGCAGCGCCGCCGTCCTGTACTGCCTGTGGCGGGACCGCAAGGCCCTGATCACGAACTACATGAACATCTTCGCGTACGTGCTCGCGCTGTACTGCCTCTTCCGCCTCATGGGCGGCTGGATCAGCGGGCGGCCGTGGACGTTCGACCACATCTTCGCCCCCGGCTCCGTCCTGTGGTGGCTGGTGATGGGCAACACGCTCGTCCTGACGTGGCGCGCGCTCATGAAGTACCTCGCGGTCGACCGGATCTACGGTCCGCTCCACGGGTTCCTCACCCTGCCGCGGTTCTTCGTCAGCAACGTCATCAACTTCGCGGCGACCACGAAGGCGCTGCGCCAGTACATCAACCACCGGATCACGGGCGAGCCCCTGCGGTGGCTCAAGACGGAGCACGCGTTCCCCAGCGTCGACGTGCTGCGCAACTACCAGCGCCGGCTCGGCGAGCTGCTCATGGATCGCGAGGGCCTCAGCGAGGACCAGATCCAGCAGGCCCTGGAGCTCCAGTCCGCGTCGGGGCTGCGGCTCGGTGAGGTCTTCACCATGACGGGCATGGTGAGCACGCGCAGCGTCGCGGACGCGCTGGCGGACCAGCTGTCCATGCCGGTGGTGGACCCCGACCCGTACGCCATCCCCCTGGACCTGCTGCGGCTCCTGCCGGAGACGGAGGCCGAGAGCCACGGTCTGCTGCCGCTGGACGGCGACGACGAGGAGGTGCGGGTTGCGATCTCCCACGCTCCCGAGCCGGACCTGCGGGACCTCGTGGAGCGCCGGCTGGGCAGCAAGGTCCGCTTCGTCTTCGCGGCGGACGGCGCCCTGCGTCGCTCCCGGGAGCGGGCGTATCGCCGGATCATCACGGAGCAGCCGGGGATGGTGCGCCCCGAGCGCCTCGGCCAGATCCTCAAGAACCGCGGCCTGCTGACGGACAACGAGCTGCACGAGGCCCTCGAGGAGCAGGGCCAGACCGGGGAGCACCTCGGCGCCCTGCTCGTCCGAAAGGGGTGGGTCAAGGAGCGCGAGATCTCCAGGATCCTCGCCCAGCGCCACTCCGGCGGCTTCCGCACGATCTCCGCCGCCGAGGCCGATCCCGACGCCCTGCGCACGGTCGGCTACGGGCTCTGCGCCCTCTACGGAATCGTCCCCCTGTCCACCGAGTTCGACGACGGCACCCTCGCCCTCGCGGCCTCGGGGCCCGTCCACGACGAGGTGCTGATGCTCATCAGCGCCCGGCTCGGCACTCCGGTCCGCACCCTGCTCGCCCCCGAGCTCGATGTGCGCTCGGCGCTCGCGGCGGCGAGTCAGAAGGCATGGCCGGACGGCATCTGCGCCGGCACCGGAGGCCTCGACGGCTGTGAACTCGCCGCCATCTCCGCGGATCCCGACTGGGCGGGGGACCTCGGGGCCCTCGCCGAAGGCGCCGTCCGCACCGCCCGGGCCCCCATCGACTACCTGCTCGCCGCGGGCGGGGTCTCCGCCGACATGGGCGCTCGCCTGCGCGCCCGAGCCATGGGCGTCGCCCTCGCCGGGGCGAACCCCCTCGACCTCGACGAGGAGTGGCTCCCCCCCGGGTGGGCGATGAAGGGGGACATCCAGCTGCTGGACGTCCAGCCCGGCGCCCTCGTCGTGGCGGCCCCGCACCCGACCCCGTCCCTCGCCCGCGAGGTGGCGGCCCTCTTCCCCGACCACGCCATCGCCTGGCGGGTCGCCCCCTACTCCCGCCACCTGCCCGACACCGCCTCTGGCGCGAACTGGCAGGCCCTGGCGTCATCGCACTTCATCCGCCCCGGAGGACCCTGACATGTCCACCCGCACGATCCTGACGACCCTCAGCGCAGTTGTGCTGTCGGCCACCCTCGCCGCTCCCGCCTTCGCCGCGAAGGACCTCGAGGAGGCGGGCTTCGAGGACCTCGCCGCCAACGAGCTGCGCGTCCGCGACATCTCCTTCGGGACCGACCTGGCCCGCGAGGGGGACATGGCGCTCGTGGGCATCAACGCGATCAACAGCGTGCGCTTCGGCATCCCGGACTACTGGGACGTGCAGGGCTCCCCGGAGCTGCACCTCGACGTCGCGCGCTCGGCGATGCTGATCCCCGACGTGAGCGCGATCACGGTCTGGGCCGATGGCCGCCCCATCGGGACCTTCTCGCTGGACGGCGACCCGGCGGAGATCGACCGGCAGGTCCTCAAGCTCCCGCTCCAGGCGGAGAACGGCTACCACTCGCTCCAGTTCTGGGCCTACCACCGGTCCCGCCTGCCCTGCGAGCTGAGCGACCACCCGGGCCTGTGGAGCCGGATCCTGGAGAGCAGCTTCGTCCGGGTGACCTACCGCCCGAAGGGGCCCGACCTCAGCCTCTCCGACTGGCCGTACCCCTTCCGCGACGACCGCGATCCGGACCCGGCCCGGGTCGTCCTCGCCATGTCGGAGAACCCCACCGCCGAGGAGATCAAGGCCGCGGGCTACATCTCGTCCTACCTGGGCCACATCAGCGGCTGGCGGCCCATGGACCTGTACGTCCACCAGGGCAGCCTGGACACCGCGCCGGCGGGCCACATCATCGCCGTGGGCCGCAACGACGTGCCGAACCGGGTCATCAGCGACCTCCGCGCGCTCCTCGGCGGTCAGGAAGGCGAGGAGCTGAGCGAGGCGGGCCGCCGGCTCACCTCGAACGACCTGCCCGGCTCGGGGATGCTGGCGCTGGCCCCCCGCGCTCCTGGCTCCATGCGCGCCGTCCTCGGCGTCGTCGGGGCCACGGGCGACGGCCTCGTGAACCTCGCGCGGCTGCTGTCGAGCGAGGAGGCGAGCAAGCTGCCGGTCGGCATGGTGGAGATGCTCGACGAGTTCGAGCCCCAGGCGAAGATGGAGATCCGCCGCTGGTCGAACACCGTGCCGCCCGAGGAGAGCTTCACCCTCGGCGACCTCGGCAACGACGACCGCATGGCGATGGGCTACCACGGTGGCACCGTCAGCATCCCGCTGAACCTCGTGCCCGACGACCACCCCATCCCGGGCTCCGCCCGCTTCGAGCTGGTCTACAGCTACTCCGCCCAGGCCGACCCCACGAACTCCCGCCTGGACGTCTTCCTCAACGGCGCGGCGGTGGGCGGCGTGGCGCTGGACGAGATCGACGGTCGCAACCACGTGAAGCTGCTCCTCGAGCTCCCCGTCCACGAGATGGGGCCCGAGTCCCGGCTGGACGTGCGGTTCGCGCTGCTCCAGAAGGAGGAGCCCACCTGCATCGGGGAGGACCGCGAGCACCTGTGGGGCACCGTCCACAGCGACTCGCGCATCACGATGCCGCGCGAGCGCTGGGCGCGGATTCCGGATCTCTCGCTGGTCCGCTTCGGCGCCTACCCCTTCGGCCTGCACCCGGACCTGTCCGAGACCCTGTTCGTCCTCCCCGCCGACCCGTCGCGCACCGAGCTCCAGCTCTTCGCGTGGCTCTCGGCCGAGCTCGGCCGCGTCGCCCGTGGTGACCGCTTCGCCTACGACGTGATGGCCGGCGCGCTCACGAAGGAGGCCGCCGAGGGCCGGGACATCATCGTGGTCGACTCGGGGCCCCAGGGCGCACTCATCAAGGAGATGGGCCTCCTCGACTCCATGTCCTTCACCCCGAAGGGCGCGCCGGGCGTGAACCTCGCGCTCGCGAGCGGCGGGATGGTCGCCCTCGGCGCGGACCCGCGGGTGGCCTACTTCGAGGAGATGATCCTCCCCTGGAACAGCGACCGCGCCGCGATCGTGGCCTACGCCGCCGAGCCGACCCTCTTCGAGCGCGTCGGTCGTTGCCTCAACGGCAGCCCGCTCTTCGACCGGCTCACCGGCCGCGTGACGCGCGTCGCGTCCTGCACGGACCTCGCCGCGATCCCGGTGGAGGAGGCCCGCGTCATCGGCGAGCGCCCGGTGCGGGAGGCCGCCTACGAGCCGATCCGGAACAACTACTGGCTGATCCTCGCGGGGATCGCGCTCCTCGTCTTCGTGGCCCTCGTGCTGCGCGCCTTCTGGCTCGCCCTGGGCCGCAGTGACGCCTACGACGGCGACGAGATGGCGGGCGAGGCCGTCTGATGATCGACGACGACGAGGTCGTCGAGGCGGGGGAGAGCGCCACCTTCGACCCGCTCGCGACGGCGATCCTGCCGTCGGACGTGGGGCCGGCGTCGAAGGCGCGGGTGCTGCTCGTGGACCCGGACGTGCGGTTCGGGCTGCTGCTCAAGGGGTTCCTCGAGAGCCGCGGCTGGGGGGCGCTCTGGGTGCCCGACGGCCGCAAGGCGCTCCGGGACTGGGAGCACCTCCGGCCGGACGTCGTCGTCTCGGAGCTGGACGGGGAGGACCTCGACGGCTTCGAGTTCATCTCGGCGGTCCGCCGCAAGGAGTCCACGCTGCCCGTGGTCATCTGCACCCGCCATGCGGGCGCGATCCAGTGGTCACCGGCCGACCGGCGCGCCCTCGGGGTGGAGGCGGTCCTCGTCCGCCCCCTCCAGTTCCTCCAGCTGCACAGCACGCTCGAAGCCGTCCTCGCCGCCTGAGGGCGCGTCCCTTGTTGTCTCATCTGTCCCGTGTGGGCCGATCCGCGGATGGGTTTTGGCGCCGACAGTGGCAATCGTGGGGCTGCATGGTGTCTACTGCCCGCTGAGGACGTTGCTTCGCTGATCGCGCCCTGAGGTAAGGTGCGGCATCGCGGATGCAGTTCGGGCCGGGGGGACCGGCCCAGTAGACGAGGGACACCATGAAGAATCTTCTGCAGATTTCGGTGGTCGGTGCGGCGCTCATGGCGCTGGTCGCTGGCCCGAAGACGGCCGAGGCGCAGCTCGCGCCGAGCCTCAACGCCCAGAATTTCGTGCCCGTCGCGAGCTACCACGAGTTCATCGCGGTCGACTCGGCGCGCATCGCGCCGGCGCTCACGCCGATGTTCGACCTGACCTTCAACTACGCCCACCGGCCGCTGCAGCGTGAGGATCAGGACTTCAATCGCCTGTTCGGCGTGATCGACGGCATCGTGGGCGGCGACTTCCGCGCGGGCTTCGCCTTCACGAGCTTCCTCGACGTCAGCGTGAACGTCCCGTTCATGCAGCTGATGATGACCGGGGACGGCCTCGGCGGCGGCTGGGGCAACGGCACCCACTACGCCCTCGGGGACATCGGCCTCCAGTTCCGCATCGCGCCCCTGAACGCGGACACGATGCCGCTCGGCATCGCCCTCATCCCGTTCGTGACCTTCCCCACCGGGCGCCCGGTGGTCCTCGCGTCCGATGGTCACCTGACCTTCGGCGGTAAGGTCGCCCTGAGCAAGCGCTTCAAGTTCATCCACTTCGCGGCGCACGCCGGCTACATGGTCAAGCCGGGCGCGGTGACGTTCCAGAACAGCATCTCCGCCGGGGACGAGATCCCCTTCGGCGCCGCGGTCGGCATCACGCCGATCAGCTTCATGGACATCAACGTCGAGCTCATGGGCTCCGGGATGGTCGGCTCCAACCGGACCAACATCGCGGACACCGTGCCGAAGACGCTGCTCCACGCCCCCATGGAGCTCTTGGCGAACCTCCGGTTCCGCACCCCCATCGGCCTGGACATCACGGTCGGCGGCGGCCCGGGTCTGACCCCGGGCGCTGGCACCCCCTCCTTCCGCGTGTTCGGCGGAGTGAGCTGGGCCGTGGCGGCGGACGGCGCGGATCCGGATGGCGATGGCATCACGGGCGCCTCCGACAAGTGCCCGAAGGAGAAGGAGGACTTCGACGGGTTCGAGGACTCCGACGGCTGCCCCGAGGACAACGACAACGACGGCGTGGCTGACGCCGACGACCAGTGCCCGGACGAGGCCGAGGACCAGGACGGCTGGATCGACAACGACGGCTGCCCGGACACGGACAACGACGGCGACGGCATCCTCGACGCCGACGACCAGTGCCCGAACGACGCCGAGGACGTCGACTCCTTCAAGGACGACGACGGCTGCCCCGAGGACAACGACGAGGACGGCGTCCCGGACGCGGACGACCAGTGCCCCGACGAGGCCGAGGACCAGGACGGCTTCGAGGACGGCGACGGCTGCCCCGACGTGGACAACGACGGTGACGGCGTGCTCGACGTGGACGACGTCTGCCCCGACCAGCCGGAGAACGTGAACGGCGAGAAGGACGAGGACGGCTGCCCCGACGACGTCCAGGCGGTCATCAAGGGCCAGAAGATCGTCATCCTCGACCGCGTGTACTTCGTCACCGGCGAAGCGACCATCATCGACCGCTCCTTCAAGGTGCTCGATGCGGTCGCCCAGACCCTGGTCGACAACCCGCAGATCCTCAAGGTCCAGGTCGATGGCCACACCGACTCGCGCGGTGGGGACGACTTCAACCAGGGTCTCTCGGAGCGTCGCGCCGCGGCGGTCATGAAGTACCTGGTGAACAAGCGCGTGGACCCGGATCGCCTGCAGTCCCGCGGCTTCGGCGAGAGCAAGCCCGTCGATACCAACGACACCGAAGAGGGCATGCAGAACAACCGCCGCGTCGAGTTCAACATCCTCGAGCAGGAGGCCCCCGCGGCCCCCGAGCCCGAGGAGGCCCCGGCCGAGGAGGCTCCCGCGGAGGAGGCCCCCGCTGAGGAGGGCGCCGACGAGGGTGCTGCCGACGAGGGCGGCAAGGGCGAGTAGCCAGTAGAACGACGGGGGGCTTCGCAGCCCCCGCGGTCAGACATCAGAGAGGGCGCCGCCGTCAGTGACGGCGGCGCCCTCTCTGCGTCAGGGGGCGGAGGAGCCCAGGGACTCGGGGGCGCGCTGGCCAGTCAGAAGAGGACGGCGCCTTCCGCGGCGACGACGGCGCCCACGCGGACCCGCCGGCCGCGGGTCGCGCCCGGGGCGACCTCGGACGTGATGGACGGCCAGACCAGGCGTGGCGCCGCTCGTGAGGGGAGGGCGTGGCCGCCGAGGGGCTCTGCCCTGGGGGCGAGCGGGGTCACGGGGGCATCCCCCAGGTTGTGGACGATCAGCTGCCCGGCGTCGAGCGGCGGGAGCTCGCCCGTGGAGCGCAGGTCCTCGCCGTCGAGGGCGCGCAGGTGAGCCCGAGCGAGCAGGGGCCGGAAGGCGGAGTACAGCGCCATGGACGCGGTGAGACGCGGGTTGATCTCGATGAGCCAGGTGCGCTCGGAGTCCACCACGAAGTCGATCCCGAAGTGCCCCCGATAGCCGCGCGCAGCCAGCGCGACGCCGAGGCGGCGGGCCAGCTCGTAGGGGCCGGTGCGGGGGTCGGGGGCGCAGCGCCACGTGAAGTCGTTGCCGCAGGACCCGAGCGGGTAGGGGGTCAGGAGCGGCTCACCGGTGACCTGGACGATGGGCGCAGTGCAGAGCACGGTGCCGGCGTGGTCGACGACGGCGTTGAGGGTCCCGGGCCGGCCGTCCACGAAGCGGGTCACCTTGGTGGGCCGGCGGACGAGGTCGGGGCGCAGGGCGGCCCAGTGCGCGGCGTCGGCGACCTGCCAGGTCTTTCGGCCCATGAAGCCGCGGGGAGCCTGGACGACGACCGGCCCGTCGGTGTGGACGAGCGCCTGGAGCGCGGCGAACGCGGTGTCGGCGCGGACGGTGGTCTTCGCCTGCGCGGGAAGAGCGACCACGTCGGTCGGGGCAGTCGGGATCCCGGCGTCGGCGGCGAGCTCGGCGAGGACGAGCTTGTTCTCCAGGCGCTGGGCGAGGGATGCGGGGGCGAGGGCCAGGACGGCCCCGAGCGCGGCCGCGCGCTCTTCGAGGCGTCGGCTGGGCTTGAAGCACAGCAGGCGCGATGGCTCCTCAGCGACGAAGGCGGCGCCGGACGCGTCGCCGAGGAGGCCGAGGGTGGTGGCTTCCAGCGCGGGAGGGACGAGCACGGCGCGCACCCCGAGGGCCGCGAACCGCTCGGCGAAGTCGCTCTCTCCGTAGGTCAGGACGCCCGCGAGCTCGTCGCCCAGGGCGTGGGCGAAGCACAGAGCCATCCAGGGATCGTGCAGGGTCGCGAGGAGGCGCACCTCAGACGGGCTCCAGGCCCTCGGCGATGAGGGCGTCGCGCAGGGCGAGGTAGGAGTCGACGCGGAGCGGCTCGCCGCCCAAGGCCCCATCGACGGGGCGCCGCCACTGGCTCCCGTGGCCGGTGACGATGGCGACCACGGTCCCGTGGAGGCGGCCTTCCGCCGCGAGCCGGACGACCGCGGCCAGGACAGCCGCCCCCTCGGGCGAGACGCGCAGGGGACCTCCGTCGCCGTCGGAGCGGTGGGCGAGGCGCTCGGCCATGGCCTGGACCTCGCTCGTGCGGACGGCGACGGCGCCGCCTCCGGTGGCGGCGAGGCGGGCGGCGAGGGCGTCGGCGTCGGGCGGGTTCCGGATCCCGAGGCGCCCGGCGGGGTTGTCGGGCTCGTCGGGGAGGTCGGGGTCGAGGGCGCGCGCGATGCCGAGGCAGACGCCGGCCTGCACGGAGACGCAGGCCACGTCCCGGTCCAGGGCGGCGAAGCCGTCGAGGATGCCGACCATCGACGTCCCCGAGGACGAGAACGTGAGGACGGCGTCGGGGTCGGCGTCGGCGAGCTCTCCGGCGAGGCTGCGGTAGCCCACCGGCGAGCGCGGGTCCTTCGTGCCGCGCAGGTCCGTGAGCCCGAACACGCGGCCGGCGTACCGGGCGTAGTTGATGGGCTTGTCGGAGACGACCACCCGCGCGCCGGACGCCATGAGGCGCTCGTACTTGCTGGCCGCGGTGCCGGGAGCGACGAAGGCGAGGAGCGAGCCGCCGGTCACCTTGCACGCGGCCGCCGCCGAGACCGCAGCGTTCCCCGAGGAGCTGAGGACGAAGCTGCGGGGCGCGTCCGGCTGCTCCGAGCGGTGGGCGACGACCTGATAGAGCAGGCCCCGGTCCTTGTGGGAGCCGCCGGGGTTCAGGTCTTCGCGCTTGAGGAGGAGCCGGTCGAGGCCGAGCTCGGAGGCGAGGCCGGGCCAGTCCTGCAGGGGGGTGTCGCCCTCGCCCAGGGTCCAGTCGCGATCCGCCGCGAGGGCCGCAGGTGCGCCACCGTCGTCGAACAAGGCGGCGTGGCGCCAGATCCCAGTCATGTCTCGGCCAGCAGGGTCCGCACCCGCTTCGCGAAGCTCGGCCCACCGGTGATGAAGCGGCTGGAGAAGAACGCGGCGCCGGGGGAGAGGAGCACGGCATCCCCTGGCTCGGCGAGGGTGCGGGCTGCGGAGAGGGCCGCGTCCAGGTCTTCGGCGGAGTGCCAGGGCACGGCGCCGTCCATCGCCACGCGCAGGGCGGCCGCTCCGGTGCCGGGCAGGGCGACCACATGACGCGCGTGACGGACCGCGGCCGCGCCCATGCCCGCGTAGTCCATGCCCTTGTCTTCGCCCCCGACCAGGAGGATCAGCTTCGTGCCGTCCCCACCCACGGCGTCGATGCCCGCGCGCGCGGCGGGGGCCGTCGTGGCCTGGATGTCGTAGATCCAGCGCACGTCTCCGTCCCGGGCCACCTCCTCGAGGCGGCCGGGGAGGGGAGGGAAGGAGGCCCAGGCGTGAGCGAGGAGCTCTGAGGGGGCTCCGGCCTCGAGGGCCGCGGCCACCGCGCTCAGCAGGTTCGCCCGGTTGTGGGCGCCGGGGAGGGGCAAGGTGGAGGCGTCGCCCACGGCGATGGGGCTGCCGCCGCGGGGGCGCGCCCAGACGATGTCGCCGTCGAGCCAGGTGAGGCCATGAGCGGCGGCGAGGGAGTCGTCCGGGGCGCAGCCGGCGAGCCAGAGCGGGACCGGCGCATCAGGGATGAGGGCTCGTGACTCGGGGTCGGTCGCGGAGAGCACCGCGGCGCGGCCTGCGTGGCGGACGATGCGCGCCTTGGCGGCGCGGTAGGCATCCCAGGACCCGTGGTCCTCGATGTGGTTGGGCGTCACGTTCGTCAGCACGCCGATGTCCACCGGCACGGGGCGATCCCGCAGGTGCCGGTTGCTCACCTCCCACACGAGGCAGTCGTCGGCGGAGGCCTCCTCGAGGTCGGCCAGCCGGGCCTGGGCGTTCCGATCGTTGCCCCCGTGGTGCAGGGCGCGCTCCGGGGGGAGGGACTCCCTCAGCAGGTGGGCGAGGAGCCCGGCGGTCGTCGACTTGCCGTTGCTGCCGGTCACCCCGAGGCGCGTCCCCCCGAAGAGGTCCATGGCCAGCTCGACGACGCCGCGCAGCGGCACGCCCGCGGCGACGGCGTCGGGCAGAGCAGGCAGGTTCGCGGGGTAGTTGAACCAGTTCTGGGACGCGAAGATGAGGCCGGCGCCGTCGAGGCCCGTCGCGTACTCGTCCCCGAGGCGCCACTCCACCGGCAGCCCGCGGATCGCCTTGAGCACCTGCTCCCGCTCCCGGCGCTCCCAGGCGGTGTTGTTCCGCCGGAAGGACGCGGCGAAGGCGCGCTGGTCGGCGGAGAAGTCGTGGGCGACGACGCCCTCGATGCCAAGACGCCCCACGAGGTAGCTCAGGAGCGCGACGCCCTCGGCGCCCGAGGCTCCGATGACGTGGATGGGGCCCGGCGCATCCCCGGACGACCAGGGCGCCAGCAGGCTCACGTCCACTCCAGGACGCGTCGGGCAGCGGTGAACCGGTAGCGCTCGAGGAACGCGGGCAGCGTCTCTTCGAGGACGACGTTCCGGGACAGGCACGAGTGGATGACGGAGACCCCGTCGTCCGTCGGCAGGGCCACGCCCACGTGCATGAGGCCCTTGTCGCGCCCCCGGACGAAGACGAGGTCCCCCGCGGCGATCCCGCTGACCGCGACGCGGACTCCCCGCTTCATCTGGTCCCGGGTGTTCTTGGGCAGGAGCCAGCCCGTCGCCTCCAGCAGCACGGCCTGGACATACCCGCTGCAGTCGGCGGCGTCCTCGGTGTTGCCCCCCCACAGGTAGGGGCGACCCAGGCGGCGACGCGCGACGGAGGCGACCCCGCTCAGCGGTCCGCCGGCACCCAGCTCCCCAGCGGGCATGCGCTGCAGAGCCGTCCAGGGATCCGCGTCGACGGTGGTAGCCTCGACGCGGTCTGCATCGACCCAGCCGACGGTCAGATCGGGCAGCTGCACGAGGCTTCGGGCGCTGGCGTCGTGGAAGTGGCGGACGTGGGCGTCCGCGGGCCACTGGGTCTGCAGATCAGCGCCGTCTGCCTTCGCGAACAGGTCGACGGCGCCGACGCCGGTGAGCTGACCCCATGCGACGGCGCGGAAGTCGACGTCCGGATCTGTGAGGACCCCGGGGCGCGGCACGTCCACCGGCGCGAGGTCGAAGGCGGCTCCGACGGCCCGCTGGTAGGTCAGCGCCTGCGCGGCCACGAGGACGGACCCCGAGACCACAGGCGCTCCGTCCCACGACCAGGCCGTGTCGTCCACGAGCACCGGGTAGCGGGCACGCAGGTCATCGCGGGCGGCGCGGACGGCTCTCGCGAGCCGGGCCTCTGCAGAGGCGGCATCCACCTACTTCTCTTCCTCCTCGAAGACCGCCAGCGACGGCGGATCGAGCGAGACGACCTCGAGCTCGACGCCGCAGTGGTCGCAGATGAGGAGCTCGCCAGGCGCGGCGTCGGAGGGGATCGAGACGGACGCGCCGCATTCGGTGCAGTCGGACGAGTGGGACACGGGGACTCCTGAGCGGGGGCATCGGGCGTGTGCGGCGCCCTTGATATTCGGGGAAGGGGGGTGGGTCAACCTCGCCGTGGGGCCTCGGTCGTGGCGCCGAAGGCCGTGGGATCCGCGGCCGCGTGGACCGTGGTGGACAGGCGGGCCGCGAGGTCCTCGTGGACGCCGATGTGGGCGTCCAGATCGGCGAGCGGCACCGGCTGCGGAGGGTGGGCCTCGGCCAGCGACCGCAGGCGCTCCAGCGACTCGCCGCAACGGGCCGCGAACTCAGGATCCGCGTCTGCCTCGGCGCGCAGAGCTGCGACCACCTCCTGCATCCGGTCCAGCCGGTGGCACACGAGCAGGCCGTCCACGCCCGCGCGGATCGCCCGCACCGCGGCCTCTCCGATGCCTACCTGGTCCACGATGGCGCCCATCTCGAGGTCGTCCGTGAGGACGGGGCCGTCGAAGCCCAGCTCGCGGCGGAGGATGCCGTCGATCCACGCCGGGGACAGCGTCGCCGGGTTCTCCGCGTCCACCGCGGGATAGACCACGTGCGCCGTCATCACCGACGCCACGCCGGCCTCGATGGCCGCACGGAACGGCGCGAGGTGGGCGTCCAGGTCTTCGCGCGACAGGTGGCAGACGGGCAGGGCGTAGTGCGAGTCGGTGTCCACGTGGCCGTGCCCCGGGAAGTGCTTCGCGCACGCGGCGAGCCCGGTGGACTGCAGGCCGTCGAGCAGTGGGATGCCCGTGGCGATCACGGCGTGCGGGTCCGCGCCGAACGCGCGGTCGCCGATGACCGGGTTCTCGGCGTGGCTGTTCACGTCGAGGACCGGGGCGAAGTCCAGCGTGAAACCCACGGCGGCGAGCTCCGCGGCCAACGCCCGCCCCACGTCCTCGGCCAGCGCCGGATCGCCGCGCTCGCCCACCACCCCCATGGGTGGCCAGACGGTGAGGGGCGCCCGCAGGCGAGCCACCCGGCCGCCTTCCTGGTCGACGCACAGGAGCGGTGCGTCGCTGCGCTCGGCGAGCCCGCGGAGGAGCTCCGCCACCTGCGCCGGGCTCTCCACGTTGCGCCCGAAGACGATCCAACCGCCGACCCCGAGGGCGGCGCGGGCGTCCACCTCGGCGTTGTCGGCGGTGAGCCCGGGGAACCCGGCGAGGATCAGGCCAGCGAGGGGATCGGCGCTCACCCGTGCTCCCCGTCGGGGTACTGGGCGAGCTCTAGCAGGACGCCGCCGGTGGACTTCGGGTGGACGAAGGCGACGAGGGAGCCGTGGGCTCCGGGGCTCGGCTCCTCGCTCGTGAACCGCAGCCCCCCCGCCTTCAGCCGCGCCATCTCCGCCCTCAGATCATCCACCTCGAAGCAGATGTGGTGGATCCCGGCGCCCCGCTTCGCGAGGTGCCGCGCGATGGCGCTGTCCTCGGTCATGGGGTTCACGAGCTCGATCCGGCTCTCCCCGACGGGGAACATCGCCACGCTGGTCTGCTGCGATGGGACGTCCTCGCGCCCCTCCTCCGGCAGGCCGATCCCCTCGGGACCCCAGGCCTGCGCGCTCGCGTCGAGGTCGGACACGGCGATGGCGACGTGGTGGATGCGCTTGATCATGGTCGGCTCCAAGACACGGCTGGTAAGGTGGCCCTTCCCGCCGGGGTGGGTGGGAGGTCGCAGAACGATGGACAGAGTCGCCATCCGGATTACACGGTTCGAGGATCAGGACGCGTACGGACACGTGCTCGATCTGCTCGTCGGACTCTACCCCGAACGGGATCCGGCCGAGATCAGCAGCGTGCTTGCTCGGACGCCTTGCCTTGTCTCCCACGACGCGTCGCGCACCGCGGCGAACGCGCTGACGATGGCCCTCGAAGCCCGGGGCGCCACCGTCCGGGTCACCCCCCTCGTGGCTGAGCAGTCCGCCAACGAAGAGCACGACTCGTCGCCTGAGGTGGACGTGCAGTTCCTGCGGCGGTCGGCGGCGCCGAGCCCCACCCTCACCGGCTCCGCCCGGGCCGTGCCCACGCGCGAGTCCCAGCAGATGTCCGAGGAGTGGAGCACGGAGAAGGCGCCCTGGGAGAGCTGAGGCGCTACCCCTTCGCTCCGGCCGTCAGCCCCGAGGGCGTGGCTGGCCGCACCTCGGTGGTCGTCGTGCACTACGCAGGGCTCGAGGACCTGCGGGCCTGCGTCGGCTCGGTCCTCGCGGAGCCAGGTGACGTCGAGCTGATCGTGGTCGACAACGCCTCGCCCGACGGCGGGGTGGCATCCCTGGCGGCGCATCCCCGCCTTCACCGGGTCTTCCTCCCAACGAACCGCGGCTTCGCCGGCGGCACGAACGCGGGGCTCGCCCGGGCCACCGGAGACGTGGTCGTGCTCCTCAACCCCGACGCGACGGTGCGACCGGGCTGCCTCGCCGCCCTGCGAGGGGCCTTGAACGACGCGGACATCGCTGCGCCGCAGGTGCTCCTCGCAGACGACGCCGCGCGGCTCGACTCCTTCGGCCACGATCTGTACCCGGACGGGCTGAACTGGTGCCGGGGGCGCGGGGAGATCGCGGACCGCGAGGGCGGCGACGTGCTGCTGTTCTCCGGCGCGGCCGTGGCGTTTCGGAGGGAGGCGCTGGCGCGCATCGGGGGGCTCGACGAGGGGTTCTGGGCGTACGGGGAGGACGCGGACCTGGGGCTGCGGGCAGCGCGGGCCGGTCTCCGCTGCGTCGCCGTGGCCGACGCGGTCTGCACCCACCGGATCGGGGGTTCGTTCGGTCGGTACGGGCTGCGCAAGGCCTTCCTCGTGGAGCGGAACCGGGTCCGGGTGGCCGTGGCCCACCTGCCCCTGAGCTGGCTGATCGCCGCTCCCGCCTGGACGGCGGCGCGGTTGTTGGCCCAGGGCGCGATGGGGAGCGTGGGGCGGGGGGTCCTCGGCGGGTACAGCCCCGTGGAGCGTGCCCTGCTGGGGCCGACGCTCCTGGCGGCCTGGGCGGCGGCGACGGTGGCGGCGCCGGGGTCGCTGGCGCGTCGGGTCGCGTTGGGGCGGGCGGACGCCGGCTACCGCACGCGGCTCCGGGGGGCGCGGGTCGGCCTGCGGACGTTGCTCAGGCGCTCTGCCTGATCCCCTCGACCATCCCGCGGGCGAACGCGCTCAGGCCGACGAGTCCGACGGAGTCGAGGGTCCAGGCGCTGCCGGCGGACGCGACGGTCAAGAGGCGCAGGGGGCCGGAGCCGAGGCGCCGGGCGAGCAGGGTGTGCGAGCGTCCCAGGTGGAAGGCGGCGTCCGGGCTGCGGTGGCTCCGGGTGCCTCCCCCTCGGTGGCGGACGCGGGCGTCGGCGACGAGGCGGGGGACGACGCCCTGGGCTCGGGCGCGCAGGCACAGGTCCACGTCCTCGAAGTAGAACCGGTAGCGCTCGTCGAAGCCGCCGAGCTCGGCGAAGAAGGGCAGGTCGAGGCAGAGGGCGGCGCCGCCGATCGCGTCGACCTCGGGGTCCGCGGGGACGGAGTCGTGGGCGACGACCCGCGCCGTGCGGCGGGAGACGCGGAGGCCGGCTTGCTGGACCCCGCCGTCCCAGTGCTCGAGCACGGCGCCACAGACGAGGTCGGGCGCGCGGGCGAGGGCGGCCAGGGCGCCAGGGACCACCTCGGTGTCGTCGTTGAGGAGCAGCGCGCGCTCGTGGCCGTCGGCAGCGGCGCGGCCGAGACCGGCGTTGGCGCGGGCAGCGAACCCCGCGCCGGCGGGGACCGCGACGTGGGTCACGTGGGGGAGGGCGGGGTCTGCCTCGGAGACGACGTAGACGGCGTCAGGGTCCTCGCGCCGAAGGCTCGAAACGCACGGCCCCACCCAGGGGGAGGCGGCGGCGGCGGGGATGACGACGGCGAGGGGCACGCCGGGAGGGTAGCCGGAGGTCCGCGTGCGGACCGAGGACGCTAGGGGTGCGAGTCGCCGCGTCCAGGGCCTAGGCAAGCGAAGCGCGCAGCCGTCCCGCACGGGCGGCGTAGTCACTCTTGTGTTCTGAGGCCCGCGTGGCGAGGTCGAGCCCCGACGACCCGGAGGTCCGCGTGCGGACCGAGGACGCTAGGGGTCGAGTCGCCGCGTCCGGGGCCTCAGAACTCGAAGCCGACGCCGATGGTGTTCCAGATGCGCTGCCAGCCCTCTTCTCGGTCGTCGCGGATGGCTTCGTTCAGGGGGCCGGCCTCGATGCGCATGGCGTAGTCGACCTTGATGGTCACGCGGGCCGTCGGGATGTTCAGGCCGAGGCCCCAGGTGATGTAGTTCTCGGTGAAGCCGCGGTCGCCGTAGTAGCCGGCGCGGATCAGCACGATCTGCAGCGCCTTGACGGTGAGGCCGCCGTGGATGTCCGCCTTGATGACGTCCTGGCTCGTGAAGTCGATGACGGCGTCCACCCCGATGTCGATGATCGAGGGAATGGTCAGCGCGACCCCGCTGGCGAACCGCGTCGGGTGGTTCGCGTCCCGGGTGGGGATGAAGTTCTGGAGCGACACCCCGATCCCGAAGATCTTGGCGGGCCAGAACGTGATCCCGGTGTCCATCGAGAAGCGGACGGTGTTCGAGCGCAGCCGGAAGTTGTTGCGCATCAGCCGCAGGCCGAGGCCGAAGTTGATCCGCCGATCCAGCAGCCCGTACGCCGCCGCGACCTCCCACCGGTGGGTCGTCCGCGTGTCTTGCAGATCGCTGTCGGGGACGAACCAGTTCACGTCGGAGCCGGGATCGAACGGCGGCGTCTCGATGTGCACCGAGTACGTGCTGCCCAGGGCGAACGCGCTCGTCTTGCTGTCGTAGGCGCCGGTCGAGAAGATGTGGCTCCGGTTGCGGCCGTAGAAGCTGTAGGAAGCTCCCGTCGTGTAGATGGGCTTGCTCGTCATCGCTGCCGCGTTCAGCCGCACGGCGCTGATGTCCCCACCGAGCGTCCGCACCGCTCCGCCCATCCCCAGCGAGCCGGGCTCGAACCACTCCTCGCGTGCCTCGGCCGTCCCCGCGAACGCGAGCGTGAGCGCCGCGATGGCGAGCAGGCGGTGAGGGCGGGGGGGCACGGGCATCGGCGCAGTCTCTCCCGGACGACGGGCGGTGTCGAGTGATGCAAACCCGGAGCAGGCAGAACCTGTTCCTTTCCTCCTGAGGATTCCACGGTTCATGGTAATTTGCGCCAAGGTGGGCTGAGGTCCGCCGAGAGCGGGGCGAGCGCCTCGCGGGAGGTCGCGATGGACGCGCTGCGCATGTGGAGTCACCTGCTCGCTGACGAGAACGAGCCCGCCCCCGAGGCGGTCGACCTGTACCGGTTCGCCATGGACCTCTCCCGCAGCGGGCGCTGGACGGATGCGGCCCCCCTCCTCGAGGGATGCCTGGAGGAGCTCGAGGCCGCGGACCGTCCCGAGGCGGCCGCTGCGAACCACGCCATCGCGGTGCTCCTGCAGCAGCGCGGCGACCCGGACGGCGCCGTGTTCCACTGCGTCCGCGCGGTGTACCTGTACGAGTCGGCGGACGACCTCGGCGGCATGTACGCCGGGCTGCGGAACCTGGCGATCATCCATCGTTCCCGGGGCGAGAACGGGCTCGCGCTCGCGTCTCAGGGCCAGGCAGCGCGGGTGAGGCAGATCCTCGCCGGTCGAGGTGAGCTCGCTCGGGCGATGGAGGGGCGGGACCGCTACGGCGAGCGACTGCCCCTGCTGGGTCTGAAGGCGGCCCGTCAGGAGACGGGGCCGATGGTCAAGGTGGGGTGACGAGCCGCTGAGGCGGCGTGCTCGTGAACCCCGGAGGGTCTGAACTCAGAGGTCGATGATGACGACGCCGCGGTCGCTCTCCTCTTCGTCGCCGATGATGACGACGCCGCGGTCCCGGCGCTCGTCGCGCCGCTCGCGTTCCTGCTCCCGGCGCTTCTGCTCGATCCACTCCGGGGGTGGGGGCTGGATGCGAAGGGGGACGCGTCCGTAGGACTCGTCTTCACGCCGTCGCTCGATCCGGTCGATGATCCAGGGCTTCATCGCGGCCTCCCTTTCTCGTCTCTCCTACTTCATCGGACGTTGGGGTCGATCCCTTTCTTCAATTCGACCCGTCTCCCCAACCATTGGTTCCCGGCGCTGTTTGGCAAGGGGGGCGAGCCTCGAACCGGCGGGCGGTTCCCGACCCGGGTCGCCCCACGGCAGAACGCTGCTACGGTGCGTCGATCCTCGCTTCGATCCCGGAGTCTCGTCGTGTTCCGAACCGCTCGCATTGCCGCCCTGTCCATCGCCGCCGCCTCCCTCACGGGGTGCTTCTGGGGCGACGTCGACGGAGGCGCGCGCTTCACCCTCAGCGAGGGAAACGTCGACCAGTACCTCGGCCTGCTCTACCCGACCGAGCGCCAGGAGGTGTGGTCGGAGCTCATGCGCAACCGCGCGATCGTCTGCCCGCCGGACGACGACGAGTGCGACGACGACGAGCGTGAGCGCAGCGACCTCGTCGACCTCTTCCTCCGCTACGACACCACCCGCGTCCGCGGACTCCTCACCCAGAAGGGCGACCTGCAGATCACCGCCCACCTCGATGTGGGGGAGGCCTACAAGCAGCTCTTCGACGACTCGTTCGACGACTGGGACTACCTGACCCGCAACGACCGGGTGTGGGGCGTCGCCGGGGACGGGTGCGACATGGAGAACTCCGCGGACGACCGCACCGGCGTGGGCCGCTGCATCTTCGAGGAGATCGAGGCGAACCAGTCGGTGTACCGGGGCCTCGGTGAGGACATCCGGCTCGTCATCCTGATCAACCTGCCGGGGGAGGACGACGTCCGCTCCGTCGACTGCCAGGAGAGCCCGCGGGAGTTCAGCGGCTCGGACTGGGAGTACCCCCGGACGATGCTCGTCAACTACAACGCGGCGGGCCCGGTGGAGATCGCAGACGACGAGACGCGCTACGTCGACCCGGACGACGAGGAGGAGCCGCCCCTCGCCCAGTGCGAGTTCGAGATCTACTCGCGCCTGAACGTGGCGACGCAGGTCTTCGGCGGCGACTACTACGGTCAGGGCGACGACAACGCGAACCTCACCATCGAGGAGGCGCGGGACGAGACGGACGAGCCGCTCGTGGGCACCGTCGTCCTCGAGGAGCTGGTCCTCCCCGGAGAGGGGACGACGGTCGCGCGGGGCAAGTACCACCTGGCCTTCACGTCGCAGCGGTTCTCCGAGGTCGATGGCAGCGTGGTGATCGAGGGCAGCTTCGACACCTCGATCCGAACCGACCCGGTACAGGTGGACGACCCCGAGCGGGAGATCGATCTGGGGCCCGAAGACGGCGACGATCTCTGAAAAGTGCTCCGGAACCCGTTTGAATTCCCTTTCGGAATCAGCGGGTTGCAATCCGATTTAGACGAAAGTCAGAAACGCGATTGACCCCCCCGTCAGTCGGCCCTAGAGTCCAGATGTCGCCGAGAGGTGACACCCGAAGGACGTCGAAAGACGTGTCATGGCCCGGGCTCCCATAGACTGCTGAGTGCGACCCCCCCCCACGCTCGGTAGTTGGAGCCCGGGCCCCCTTCTTCCGGACCCCTGAGTCCGGCCCCCCCCACAGGTCAAGTCGACTTCGCACGCCGGAGGCGTGCTGCGCGGCCCCGAGGGGCCTTGCGTCGGGCTCACGAGCGCGTCGGCCGTGCGGCCGACCATGGCCGATGGAATCCGGCGTCGCTTACGGCACGGATCGGCTCGCGGACCGAGGTCCGCTCATCGACCGCACCGACGCGCCACCGGATTCATCGGCGCGCTCGTTCCGTCTGCCTCTTCGACTTCGGCACCCCTGCGGGGATGCCTGCGCGGTCGCTCCCCTCCCTTGCACCACGGTCCTGCGACGCAGGCATTCCAGTGCCGTCCAGCGCCCGTTCGGTGGGCATCACGCGTGCTAGCTTCCGGCGCATGTCTCGGCTCCAACTCGCTGTTGTCTCCTTGTTCCTTGCTGTGTCGGGTGCCGGCTGCGCGGGCACGATCACCGCTGACGGGATCGACGGGTTCACCGTCAACTCGGCCCACTGGCTCATCTTCTCGAGCGGTGGTGCGAGGACCCATCAACTCGTCGCCACGAGCGTCAGCCAGTACTGCACGAAGCGGCGCACGGCGGAGGTCGAGGCCCAGGACGCCTTCGAAGCGCATCAGACGCGCCTGTCCGAGGGCACGACCCAGTGCGAGTCCCTCGACACGTACTACGACGACCTCGCCAACGCGTTCAACCCCGTCGCCAACCCGAACGCGAGCTACCTCCGCATCAACATCGAGCGCGACGTCGACAGCCAGGATCAGGACGTGGTGACGGCGCCCGCCGCAGGCAGCTACGTCCAGTTGGGTGGCGGCGGCGACGGCACGTTCGTGGCGAACGTCGAGCACCACGAGAGTCGCTTCAACGATCAGCTCGCCGAGGCGTGGGACTGCGAGGAGCTCGACCCGTCCGAGATGGACGACCTCACCGCGCTGTCGCTTCTCCTCGCGGAGAGCACCGCGTCGGTCGACTTTCCGACGACCTATCAGCTGTCCGCCGGGGAGCTCGACATCACCGAGAACGGCGACAACCGGGACGTGGACGTCGATGGCGACATCCTCGAGGACAACACGACGATCGGGGACGTGAGCGCGAGCTTCAACGCCTCGCAGTGCGACATCGAGCTCGCCGACGAGCTGTCCTTCTGAGCTCCTGCTGAGCGGGCGCCCGGCGCCCGTGAGGTCCGCGCTGGCTCAGAGACCCTCGGGCACGGCGCGTAGCGTCGCGCGGCGCAGCGTCTCGCCGATCCAGTCCAGATCCGTCGGCCGGTAGAACGGCAGCAGCGGCAGGAGCAGCGCCTGCTCGGAGACCTGGGTGGCCAGAGGGCCCCGGCTCCCGCCAGGGGCGAGCCATCCGAGGGCGCTCTGCAGGCTCGGCAGTCCGTGGGCGTCGAGGTTGGCCACGACCTCCCTGCGACGCTCCACCAGCATCCCCAGCGCCCCGCCCGCGGACTGCACTCCGACCGGGTCCGGTGGGAGGTCGATCCCCTCCACGTGGCTGATGATCCGGCGCAGGGCGCGCCCGTGGCGGGCTCGCTGCGATGCCCGCGTCTCCGCTTGCTGAAGTCGGGCGGCCGCGGCGGCAAAGGCCCATGGCGGCGCAGCGTCCGCGCAGGGACACGGAGCGTCTGACGTCTGCACGAGGCGCCGGAGCCGCGGCTCGGTGCGGAGCGAGTCCAGCGCCAGCTTCGCCGGGTGCTTCAGGGACCGCGTCGGAGGGTCACTCGGGCCGGGGTCTCCCAGCAGCACGGCTCCCCCGCAGGCGCCCGGCGCTGGCTCCCCATCGGGAGGGGCCAGCGCGAGGTCCGCGCGGTGGGTCGGAGGGCCGTCCAGGACCCGCCCGCCCGCAGACGCGCGGCCGTCGACGAGCAGGGTGACCTCCTTGGCCCGGCACAGGTCCGCGACGCCGAGGAGGGATGCGCAGTCTCCGGCGACGGGCGCGAGCAGGACGGCGTTGGCGCCGGCGGCGATGGCCTCGGCGACGCGGGTCTTGTCGGGATCGAGGCGGTGGCGTGCCGGCTCCATCCAGCGCACTTCGCGGGCGGCGAGGGGGCCCGCCCATCGGCTCGCGCCCCACGCCGGCGCTGCGAGGACGGCGCCGGGGCGCAGGCGGTCGAGCGCGTCGAGGAGGGCGTCTTCGGGGGCCGCGACCCAGCGCCCCGTGCCTGCGCCGAGCGCATCGCGGACCAGCTCCGCCAGCCCATCCCCGTGCCGGGGCCACGCTGCAGCACGGGCGAGGGCGGCTCGGACGACGTGTCGGTCCAGCGGGGGACCCCAGGGGGGGATGGAGCGGGGCGGAAACACCGGCGGGACCATAACCCGCGCCGGCCTGCGCTCGCTTGCGGGGCCGCCGACTGGGCTCTATACCGAGCCCCATGGCGATTCTCCCGATCTACGAAGTGCCCCACCCGATCCTCACCGAGGTCTCGAAGCCGGTCACGACGGTGGACGACCGGGTCCGGACCCTCCTCGACGACATGGCGGAGACGATGTTCGCGGCCCCCGGCGTTGGGCTCGCCGCTCCGCAGGTGGGGGTCAGCGAGCGGATCATCGTGGCCGCGGTCCCCATCCGGGACGGCGTCGCCCGGGAGGAAGAGGGCGACGAGGACGAGGGGAGCAAGGCGTTCCTGACGGAGCTCGTCAACCCGGTGATCGTCGAGCGGCACGGCACCCTCCTGTTCGACGAGGGCTGCCTCTCCGTGCCGGACCTGGTGTTCGAGGTGGAGCGCGCCGAGGCGATCGTGATCGAAGCGCTCGACCGCAACGGCGAGCCCATCCGCTTCCGGGCCGAGGGGTTCTACGCGGTCATCTTCCAGCACGAGATCGACCACCTCGACGGCATCACGCTCTACGGCCGCATGGGGCCCTTCAAGCGCAAGCTCTACCTGAAGAAGGTCCAGAAGCAGAGGATGAAGGATGGCGCACGATCCAAGGACGGTGCTCCCGTCCCGACCCCTGGCTGACCCCCTCCGCGTCGCCTTCTTCGGCACCCCGGCCCTCGCCGTCCCCACCCTGAACGCGCTGCTCGCGCGCCCGGACCTCTGTGAGGTGGTGGCCGTCGTCGCCCAGCCGGACAAGCCGGCGGGTCGGGGGAACAAGCTGCGGTCGCCACCGACGGCGCAGCGCGCGAAGGAGCTGGGCATCCCCCTGCACCAGCCGCGGAAGGTCCGCAGCGGCGCGTTCCCCGAGGCGGTGGAGGCCATGGACCTCGATGTGGCCGTGGTGATCGCCTACGGCCGCATCCTCACGACCCGCCTCCTCGAGGCTCCGCGCTACGGCTGCGTGAACGTCCACGCCTCCTTGCTGCCCGCGTGGCGTGGAGCGGGCCCCATCCAGTGGGCGCTGGCGAACGGGGATCCGGTGACCGGCGTGACCACCATGTGGATGGAGGAGGGGCTCGACACCGGGCCGATGCTCCTCGTGGAGGACGAGCCGATCCGCGACGACGACACGGCGTCGACCCTGGGACAGCGCCTCGGCGATCTGGGGGCGCGGCTGCTGGTGAGGACGCTCGAGGAGCTGAAGGCGGGCCGCCTGACGGCGACGCCCCAGCCGGACGAGGGGGTGTCCCTGGCGCCGCTCCTGACGAAGGAGGACGGCCAGCTCGACTTCACGAAGCCGGCGCGTCGGGTCTCCGCCCACGCCCGGGGGATGACGCCCTGGCCGGGCGCGACGTGCCGCTACCGCGGCCGTACCCTGAAGGTCCACGGGATCGAGGTGGTCGACGGAGTGTCGGGCGAGCCGGGGACGGTGCTCTCGACCGACAAGGAGCTCGTGGTGGCGTGCGGCGAGGGGGCGGTGCGGCTCACGAAGGTGCAGCCCCCGGGCAAGCGCGCCCTGCCCGCCGCGGACTTCCTCAACGGCTATCCGGTGGAGCCGGGCGAGTCGCTCGCGTTCTGAAGAGCAGGATGGCGAGGGCGATGGCGCCGCCGAGGACGGCGTCTGGGCCCCTCGACGGCGCGAGGGTGCCGACCACTCCGGCGCCAGCGCAGATCGTCGCCACGCCGAGGAGCTCGAGGACTGCCAGATCCTGGCGGCCGTGCAGCGCGAGGAGCTTGTGGTGCATGTGGCCGCGCTCGCTCGAGGTGAGGTCGCCGGCGCGGAGGCGGCGGATCACGGTGGTGGCGAGGTCGAGCAGGGGGATGGCGACGACACCGAGCGCGGCGGCGGATTCGGCACCCGGGCGGGTGGTCGCGTCGATTACCGCGAGGCCTACGAGCATGCCGAGCGCGTTGGAGCCGGCGTCCCCGAGGAGGGTCCGCGCGGGGGGGCGATTGGACGCGCCGACGTAGATCGCGACCGCGCCGACCGCCGCTGCGAGCAGGGGGCTCGGGGTGATCCACAGCAGCGGTGTGAGAGCGACGAGGGCGACGCCCGACGCGAGTCCGTCCAGTCCGTCGACGAAGTCGAAGCCGACGACCACCGCGAGCACCACCGGACCGTAGAAGACAGCGGCGAAGAACGGAGCGCCGAGGTCGGTGCCCCGGTCGCCGAAGCAGAGCGCCGCGGCGGTCGCGGAGAGCGCTGCGAGCGCGAGCAACCGGCCGACCGGCGACGAGTCCGTCAGATCGTCGTGGAGCCCGATCGCGCCGGCGAGGAAGGTGGGTACCAGGAACCGCCAGGCGTCCGGCTCGAAGGGCAGCGCCACCAGCAGCCCTGCCAGGATGGCGAGCCCCCCGATCCGCGGCTTGCCTTTCGCGTCCGCCGACCGATCGCGCAGCCCCTCGGGGCAGCGCGCCTCACCAACCCTGACGGCGATGAAGGTGACGACGGCCGCGGCGAGAGCAGCGCCCAGGGAAGAAACGACGGACACGGAGGAAGCCTAGCCGCCAGCGAGCCCCGCGCGGGCCGACGCAGGGAGTCCTTTCCTCCGGTTGACACGCCGGAGGCCCAGCCATACTCTCCGCCGTCCTCGCACTGCGAGGAATGACGGGGTGTAGCGCAGTCTGGTAGCGCACATGCTTCGGGAGCATGGGGCCGGAGGTTCGAATCCTCTCACCCCGACCAACTACACCGAGCCCCTGGCCGCTTCGGCGTCCAGGGGCTTCGTCGTTCCGGAGGCCTCGACGCCGGGTCGCCGGAGGGCGCGCCCGCGGACGCCGCGGCGCTGGTATCACTCCACCACCGGAGGTTGCGCCATGTCCGATCGCCCGCGCGTCGTCGTCGCCGTCGATGTCCAGACCCACCCCGTCCCGCTCTGTGAGGCCGCGGCCCGGGTTGCGGCCCTCGCGGGGGCCGAGGCGACCCTGCTCTACGTCGTCCAGCTCCCCCAGGGCGTGACCCCCGACCTGCAGGTCCGGGGGCCCGCGGGCCCAACCTCGGCCTTCGAGCTCGTCCGGGCCGAGGTCCTCGAGCGGTTCGCTACCTACGCGCCGATCTTCGACGCCGCCGGCGCGAGCGCGTCCTTCGCCGTCCGGACCGGGGGTGTGGTCGATGGCATCTGGGCCACCGCGCGCGAGCTCGACGCCGAGCTCGTGATCGTCGGCTCCGACCTGGTCAAGGGCCTCCGCCGCCTCCTCAGCAAGAGCTTCACGGAGGCCGTGCTCCACGAAGCGAGCTGCCCCGTCGTCGTGGTGAAGACCGAGGGCGAGACCGCGCCCGCGGGGCCGCTGGCGTCCATGGGCCAGCTCCTCGCGGAGAACAACGGCTGAGCGGCTCCTTGGACCCCACCACCCTCTTCTTCGAGGTCTTCGAGGCGCTGCCGCGCCAGGGGCCGGGCACGCGGGAGTGCGCGGCCCGGGCGCTCGCGGCGTGTGAGCTGCCGCCGACGCCACGGATCCTCGATCTGGGGTGTGGCGGCGGGGGTCAGACGCTGCACCTCGCCTCCCTCACGGAGGGAGCCATCGTCGCGGTGGACAGCCACGAACCCCTCGTCTCCAAGCTGCGGGCAGCCGCCGAGGGCCGAGGGCTCAGCGACCGGATCGACGCCCGTGTGGCGGACATGGCCGCGCTGCCCCCCGGCGCCTTCGACCTCGTGTGGTCCGAGGGAGCGCTGTACAACCTGGGCTTTCCTCGGGCGCTCGACGTCTGCGCCGAGCAGCTTCGCCCGGGCGGCTTCCTCGTGTTCACCGAGGCCATCTGGCGCTCCGACGACCCCCCGGCGCCGGTGCGCGCCGCCTTCGCGGACTACCCGGGGATGGGCAACGCCGCGGACGTCCGGCGTCACCTCGCCGCGGGCCCCTGGGAGCTGGTGCTTGCCTTCGACCTGCCCGACGCTGCCTGGTGGTCCGAGTTCTACGGGCCGATGGAGGCGCGGATCGAGGCACTGCGGCAGGAGCACGCTGAGGACCCAACGGCCCTCGCTGTCCTCGACCAGATCGCGGCCGAGCCCCAGCTCCACCGCGACCATGCGCGGCACTACGCCTACGGGTGCTTCGTGGCCCGCCGCACCTGACCCGCTCCCCCCGGGCGGCAGTCAGGGGACTTCGACCACCTCGGCCTCGATGCGGAACGCGGGGCTGCTCCCCACCGCACGAGTGAGGAGCACGTGGGTGTCGTCGAGGGCGACCAGATCCGCGGAGTACGCCGCGCCCGCGCCGACCTCGATGGGATCGCCGCTCTCGGCGCCGTCGATCCACCGCAACCACCACGTCGCGTTGGCGGCGGAGCCCTCGGCCCACGCCGCCACCGCGCCGTCCGCACGGGCGGCGATCCCGGGCGACTGGGCGGCCGTCGTCCCGAGAGGCTGACCCGGCTCCAGCATCTCGCCGGCGCGCGCGCCGCCGGCGGTTCCGACCACCCCCCACAGGCCCTCGCCGCCGCTCAGAGCCACCCCCAGGCCGGGGGAGGCGAGCATGGGCCACAGGACTGGGACGGCGTTGTCCCCGGAGAGTCGCGCCGCGCCGAAGCCCTCCGAGCCGTCGAAGGAGTCCTGCCACGCGATCACCGCGCCGTCTCCGTCCACGGCGACGGCGGGCTCGAAGGCCTCGTCCGACGGGGACGTGATCGGGACCATGTCGCCGACGGATGCGCCGTCGCCATCCAGCCGCTGCGCGACGACGTGCCAGCTCTCCTGGTCGCCGGCCCGCACCGCCACGAGCAGGAAGCCGACGGGATCGGGGGCGACCCGCGCCATCCAGGACTGCCCCGGGACCGGCGCCCCCCCGTCGAGGAACTCCGCGCGTGCCTCGTCGGCGATCACGGCACCGTCGGTGCTCAGGACGGCCGTGCGGACGGAGAGGTTGAAGGGCACGCCCCCGTCGTCGGTCTGCCAGGCCACGAGGACCCGGTCACCGGAGACCGCGATCGCCGGGTCCGTGGAGTTCCCCTCGCCCGCGTCCAGCCGGACCGGCCCTGCGATCAGCGCGCCGTCGCAGGAGCGAGCCGCGGCGAACACCGCGAAGTTGCTGCCGCCGTCGGGGCGGTTCCACGCGCTCCACAACACGCCGTCCGCGAGGACGGTCTGGGGGTGGATCTGCCCGTCCTCGCCGTCGGGATCGACGCTCCAGGAGTCACCCGCGGACAGCAGGTCGGCGCAGGAGGACCCGGCGACATCGTCGTCGTCGCCGTCGGAGGGGCAGCCCGGCGTGGCGAGCAGGGCGAGGCAGAGCAGAGGGGTGAGGTCCGTGCGCATGGGCGCAGGATGCCGCACCAACCAGCAGATGCTCGGGGAGCACTTGCGCCCTCACGGGCAGTGGGTAATATACAACCAAATGGTTGTGCAAATACCCGCCCCCGAGCTCGACCGGGTCTTCCGCGCCCTCGCGGACGGCACGCGACGGGACATCCTCCGCCGCACCGTCGCCGATGGGGTCTCCGTGAGTGGACTCGCGGATCGCTACGCCATGTCGTTCGCGGCCGTCCAGAAGCACGTCGCCGTGCTCGAGGCGGCCGGGCTCGTCACCAAGACCCGCGCCGGTCGTGCCCGCCTCGTTCGAGCCGATCGGGACCGGATCGCGCGCGCCCGCGCCGCCCTGCAACAGCTCGAAGCCCTGTGGTCCCACCGCATCACTGGCCTGGACGCCGTCCTGGCCGATTCTGAGGAGTAGTCATGCCCGTCACCAAGATCGCCACCGATCCCGCCAACCTCACTATCACCGCCATCGGCGACTATCCCGTCACCGTCGCGCGCTTGTGGACCGCGTTCGCGGACGCCCGCCAGATCGAGCAGTTCTGGGGCCCCCCAGGCTGGCCCGCGACCTTCTCGCGCCACGACATGGCCGTCGGCGGGCGCACGGACTGGGCGATGCACGGCCCGGACGGCGAGGTCACGCGCGGGTTCTGGACGTACCTGCGGGTGCAGGAGGGCCTCCTCTTCGAGGTGACCGATCAGTTCATGAACGAGGACGGGACGCCCGTCGAGGAGATGCCGGGGCTGACGATGCTCGTCCGGTTCGAGGAGACGGACGCGGGCTCCCGCTTCGTCGCCATCTCCACCTTCCCCAGCGTCGAGGCGCTCGAGATGTTCGCTGCCATGGGCGCCGCGGAGGGCTGGGAGGCGATCCTCGTGCAGCTGGACGACGTCCTCGCCGCTTGACCGGCTGCTCGGGGTTCAGCGCGCCTCGCGGCTCGCGTCCGCTTCGGTCGCGTCGCGCGCGGGTCCTACGTGATCCGCCGACGTCGCCCGGCGAACCCCTCGTACAGCGCCTCGTGCGCCGGCCGGCCCAGGGGCCCGTCCCGGGTCGGGTAGCCCGCGATCCAGTCGAGCAGCATCGGCAGGTTCGCGTCCTGCTCGGCCTTCGAGGCGTACTTGTGCGGCTCCCAGGGCCGGACGCGGGCGTGGTCCAGGCACACCGCCACGGGGACGTCGAGGAAGAGGAGCTCGTCGGCGTCGTCGGCGAGCAGCGCGGCGAGGTCGGCGTAGCAGCCTTCGACCACCCACCGTTCGTGACCGGCGAGGGCGGCGCGGATCGCGTCCTCCGCGTCGCGGATTGGCGTCCGCGTGGGTGGAGACGTGGGCCGCCAGGCGAACGGGTCGAGATCGAGGTGCAGCGTGCCCTCGGTCGCCAGTCGCCGTGCGAGCGTGCTCTTGCCCGCGCCCGAGTTCCCCACGATCAGGACACGATTCATGGCCGCTCCTCCCCCCGTCGTCAGGACGGGCGCCACAATAGGCCGCGCGACGCACTGGAGGCGCCATGAGGACCTGGGACGAGGACTACAAGGAGGGCGTGCTGCCCTGGGATCTGGGACACCCCGAGCCCTTGCTCGTGGCGGAGGTCGAGGCCGGCGCGCTGCCGTCGGGGCGCCTGCTGGAGATCGGATGCGGCACCGGGGACAACGCCCGGTTCCTCGCCGGACGTGGCTGCGAAGTCACCGCGATCGATCTCTCCCCGACCGCCGTCGCGCTCGCGGCGGACAAGGGCGGGCGGGTCACCTGGGCCGCCCACGACGTGCTGGCTGACCCGTTGCCCGGCGGGCCCTACGACGCGGTCTTCGATCGAGGCTGCTTCCACGTCTTCGACGATCCCGCCGACCGCGCCCGATTCGCCTCTCGGGTGTCCGCCGCGCTGCGGGTGGGTGGGGTCTGGCTGACCCTGGCCGGCAGCACCGAAGGACCCCCGCGGGAGACGGGCCCGCCACGCCGGTCCATGCGAGACCTCGCCGCGGCCATCGAGCCCCACCTGGAGATCATCGACCTGCGCCGCTCCGTCTTCGCCAACCACGCGGGCGACCCCGCGGTGTGGGTGTGTCGCGCGCGCAAGCGGGACGTGGACGCAGCCCCGTCGACGCTGCACGACCCGCCGCTGGCGTAGCGCCGGCTACTTCTTCGGCAGCGACCGGGCGTAGGCGACCGAGCGGGCGACCCAGGCGTCGAAGAGCGCCTCGTCAGCGCATCCCTCGGCCGACAGATACGCGAAGCCGCGCATCCTCTTCTTGCCCATCGGACCCATGTGGGGCTCGGCCAGGACCGCGTCGTGCTGGTCCTTCTCGAACCGCACGAGCATCGCCCCGGTGTAGCTCGCGGTGCAGGCCATGTTGCCGTGGACCAGGAAGGCGAGCCCGCCGAACATCTTCTTCTCGGTGATCCCGTCCTCGCCGCTCACCCGCTCGCGGATGCGGCTCGCGATGCCCTCGTCGTACGCCATGCGTGCCTCCTCGGGCGAGCCTACCCCGTGGCCGCCGGCCGCCCGACCCCCGCCGCCGGGCTCCTGACAGCTCCTGTCGGGGTCAGTCGGCGTCCACGACCCGCCAGGTCCGGTCGCCCCGGCTGGTGAAGTGGCGCAGCCCCGCGGGGGCTGGCTCCTCGCGCTGCTCGTTCTTCGCCGTGAGGGTATGGAAGGTGACCACGCCCTGGTTCTCGAGGAGGTACTCCAGATCCCGGTCCTCGTTGCACCGCGTGCTCGCGGACTGGAACGGGAAGCCGTCCAGGCGGTCGCTGCACTCGTGGTTCGCTGCGCAGTAGAGGTTCAATCCCGTCATGCCGCCGACCCAGTACGAGGCGTCGTCGCAGACGACCACGTCGGAGAAGTCGTCGTCCGAGCCCCCGAGCTGCTGCACCTCCAGCGTGTCCAGGGACAGCACCTCGTAGTAGCCGTAGGCCAGCACGATCAGGTCGTCGCCTTGGTGGTGGACCACACGGTCGGGCCAGACCCCGGTGGAGAGCAACTCCCAGCCGTCCGGGGTCGCCCGATGCAGCTGCCCGCGCTCCTCGACCTCGCTGTACCCGCTGACCAGCAGCGTCCCGGCCTCCACGTCGACCACGGGGTACTCGGCGGAGATCCCGGTGGGGAGGGGGCAGGCGCGCCGCACCGACCCGCCCGGGAGGACCTCGATGATCTCGTCGTCGACGACGACCCACAGGCTCTCGTCGGTCACCGCGAAGCTCCAGGCCGGCGCACTGAGCCGCTCCACGCCGCCGGGGCGACCCACGATGATCTCGTCGGACTCCCAGCCGAACACCGCGAGCGCCGTGTCCGAGGCCCGCAGCGTCGCGTAGGACCGGGTGGGCGCCGAGTCCGGCAGGGCGAGCGCGCAGCCGACCATGTCGCAGGCGAAGGAGCCATCGAGGGCCTCGACCGGCAGGGTCCGGGCCCCGTCCGTCAGCTCCGGGCCGCAGGTCGCGGTCAGGGCGTCGAGGATGGGGTCGTCGGGACCCGAGTCCGCGCTGTCGTCGTCGTCGACGGACACGGGGGGACAGCCGGCGAGGGCCGCAGCCAACAGGAGGAAGCAGACACGGGGCATGACGCAAAGAGTGCCTGGGACGGCGTCGCTGTTTCGGGCGACGTCGCGCCCGGCCGATGCGTGGTCGTCGCGGCGCGCGAGGTACGCTGCGCCCGTGGGCTCCGAACCGACCAGCTACACGACCCGCGACACCGGCTTCGTCGGCTCCGGTGAGACGCGCCGCAAGCTCCTGGACGGGGCGGCGCGGGCCATCGAGCAGCACGGCCTCACCGACCTGCGCGTGGGCCACATCCTCGAGTGCGCGGGGCTCAGCCGCCGGACGCTCTACCTCTACTTCGAGAGCAAGGACGAGGTGCTCCTCGCCCTGTACGAGGGGGTGGTGACCGATCTGGCGGACCGGATCAGGGACGCGGTCGACGGCGCCGAGGACTCGAGGGACCAGCTGTTCGCGGGGACCGACGCCTACCTGGACTTCCAGATGGAGGGCGGGCGTCTCGTCACGCTGCTCCAGGCGGAGGCCGCCAAGCCGGACTCCCTGATGAACCCCACGCGGGAGGCGACGATCGATGCCCTCGTCCGGCTGATCCAGAACGGCGTCGCCGATCTCGGCCTCGACCCCATCGATCCCCTCGCCTACCGCGTGTTCTTCGTCGCCATCGAGGGGCTCGTCATCCGGGCGCGGAACGGGGGCGAGCTCCAGCAAGAGGCCCGCGATCGCATCGCGGGGGTGATCAAGCCCCTCTTCCTGCGACTGCTCACCGGGCTGCAGTACTTCCCACCTGCTCCCTGAGTCGGTCGATTCGCCTTGACACGGCGCGAGTAGACTAGTCGTATACCTCCTCGGAGGTGCCATGACCCGTCGCGTGCTCTTGCCTCTCGTCCTCCTCCTCGGTTGCTCGACCACCGGGACCCTCGGGGAGGGAGCGCCCCTCGTGGACGACGACGACGCGGTGGCCGACAACGACGACCTCGCGAACGACGACGACCTCGCGAACGACGACGACCTCGCGAACGACGACGACGCGGTGGATGACGACGACTCGGTGGTCGAGGAGGTGTTCGTGGGCCGATGCGGCGAGCCCCGCCCCGACGGCGCCCCGGTGCCACCCCCCTGGCCCACGTACTCCGAGGCGGTCTGCCCCGCCATCGCGCCCGGGTACAACCTGATCGACAGCGGCGGCACGGAGCGCGAGTTCCTGCTGGTGACTCCGTCGGACTACGACCCGGCGGAGGGCCCGTTGCCCACCTTCGTCATGTGGCACCACCTGGGCGGTGACGCCAACTCCATCCTCCAGCACGGCGACATCCAGGCAGCGGCCGACGTGCTCCGGTTCTTCGCCATCGTTCCGGAGAAGACCGGCGACCTCGCCATCGGCTTCGGCGAGTACACCTTCGACCCCGTCTGGCCCTACCTGACCTTCGCGAGCGAGGAGCGGCTCGAGCAGGAGCTCGTCTTCTTCGACGACCTGCTCGCGTGCGTCGGGGCGGCGTACGCAGTCGACGAGGACTGCGTGACCACGCTCGGCGTCAGCGCGGGGGCCTTGTGGGCGGCGCAGCTCGCCCAGCGTCGGTCGGATCGGCTCGCGTCCTTCATCTCCTTGTCCGGCGGGACCGGTCCGGCGCTCGACTGGGCCTTCGGCGTCGCCGACGTCCGCGGGTGGGACGCCGCTGCGCGCGCGCTCCCGGGGCTCGTGCTGTGGGGTGGGCCCAGCGACTGGCTCGCCGTGGACTTCGAGGCGGCCTCGACGAACCTCGAGGCGGAGCTCGACGACGACGGGCACTACGTCGTCGAGTGCGTCCACAACTGCGGACACGGCGTCCCCCCCGTGGACCCGGCCGTGGGGCTGGGCTCCCTCTACAGCTTCGCCCTGGACCACGCGTGGTGGACGACGCCCGGGCACTCCGTCTACGACGACGACGGGATGCCCGCGGTGATGCCCCTCTGGTGCGCGCCGGGGGTGGGCAATGCGGTGATCCGCGAGGGGACCTGCGACGAGGACGACGCCATCGAGGACTGAGGGATTGTCGGGAACCCGTCGGGCCCTCGGCCGCGGGCCCTAAGCTGGCGGGGCATGCGCCGCCTCCTCCTGATCCTCCTCGCTCTCGTCCTCGTGGGCGCCCTCGGGCTCGCCCTCTCCCTCCGCCCGTCCGAGGACGTGGTGCAGGAGACACGCCCGGTCGCGACCCCGGCCCTCCTCGAGGCCCACTGCGCCGACCACATCGGGCCACCCCGCGTGGAGCAGCTCGGCGAACGCGTCTTCGTCGCCATCGGGTACGACCTCGCCAACACGACGCTCATCCGCACGGACGAGGGCGCGGTGGTCGTCGATGTGGGGATGAGTCCGTCGCGGGCGGCGCCCATGCGCGAGGCCCTGCTCGCGGCGTCCCCGGGGCCGGTGCGTGCGCTCGTATTCACCCACAGCCACATCGACCACGTGGGCGGCGCGTCCGTCTGGGTGGACGGCGAGGACGGCCCGGTCGACATCTGGGCGACGGAGTCCTTCACCGAGCACTTCTTCAAGCAGTACGGAGTCTTCCGGCCCGCGGAGACCGTGCGTGGCGCGCGGCAGTTCGGGCTGCACGTGGACGAGGAGTCGGTGCCCTGCTCGGCCCTCGGCCGGCGGATCGATCTCGTGGCCGCGCTGGAGACGGGCGTCCGCATGCCGACGAAGACCTTCGCGGAGGAGACGTCCTTCACGCTCGGAGGGGTCCGGTTCGACCTCGTCGAGGCCCACGGCGAGACGCACGATCAGCTCTTCGTCCACGTCCCGGAGCTGGGCGCGCTCCTGCCGGGGGACAACTGGTACCGCGCCTTCCCGAACCTCTACACGATCCGGGGGACCACGCCGCGGCCGGCGGACGCCTGGATCGCCAGCCTGGACGCCATGCGCGCGCGGGGCGCGTCGGTGCTCGTGCCGTCGCACACGGTGCCCGTCGAAGGAGAGGCCGAGGTGGCGGCGGCGCTGACGTCGTACCGGGACGGGATCCAGTGGGTCCGCGACCAGACCATCCGGGGAGCGAACGCCCTCACTCCGGTCGACGAGCTCGCGGCGGCGACGGGGCTTCCGGAGGGGGTGGCGGGAGATGCGGCGCTGGCGGAGCTGTACGGCCAGATCGACTGGTCCGTGCGCGCGCTGTTCGCGAACGAGCTCGGCTGGTTCGACGGGCGGCCGGAGACGCTCTATCCGCCGGAGCCTTCCGGGACGGCGCGGAGGACGGTGGAGATGATGGGGGGCGCCGATGCCGTGCGGGCGGCGGCGGTGGCGGCACGCGCCGAGGACCCCCGATGGTCGGTGCACCTGCTGGCCTTGCTGCGGGACGCGGGGGAGGGGGACGAGGAGCTGGCGGCTTCGTTGCGGGCCCTGGCGGCGACGGTGCCCAACACAAACGGGCGGGGGTATCTGCTCGAGTCGGCCCACGAGCTGGAGCACGGGCGGCAGGAGCTGGCGAAGCCACGACCGGGGGATGCGCTCGTGGAGGCGATCCCCGTGGCGCTGCTCTTCGAGGTGATGCAGAGCCGCCTCATCCCCGAGCGAGCCGGCGGGGTGCACGAGTCACTGGAGGTGGCGATCGAGGAGAGCGGGGTCACGACCCGCTACCACGTGACGGTGCGGAACCGGGTGGCGGAGCTGTGGACCGGGGAGCCGCTGCCGGGGACGCCAGCGCCGGTGGCGGTGCTGGCGACGGACGCGGCCACGTGGCGCCGCGTGGCCTTGGGCCAGGCGAAGCCCGCGCCGCTCGTGGCCTCCGGGGCCCTGCGCATCGAGGGCAGCGAGATCGGACTGAAGCGCTTCCTGGACCGGTTCGAGCGGGGGATCTGAAGGGGGGGCGAGGCTGCGATATGGTCGCACGCGGCGGGTCCGAAGCGACCCCGTTGGGAGGGACCATGCATCGCACTTCGCTGAGCCTCGTCTTGCTCATCCTCTTCGTGGTCGGGTGTCCGCCCGGCGGCCAGGACGACGACGACGCGACGAGTGACGACGACGACACGACGGCCGACGACGACGACGCGACGAGTGACGACGACGATGCGACGGCCGACGACGACGACGCGACGGCCGACGACGACGACGCGGTCGGCGACCCGTGCCCCGAGCCGGTCGTTGTCTGCGCCCCCGACTGTGTTTGGGACCTGGACACGAACACCGCTCCGCTCGTCGGCGAGCTCGAGTGGAACAACCAGGAGCTCCTCGAGGGCACCGTCCGCATCGGGTTCACCGACTCGGTCAACGGCCGCGAGTACTGGCTCGACCTCGACGACAGCGACGTCGACGACGAGTACGACATCGACATTTATCCGGGTACCTACGATGTCTGGTTCGATTGGATCGAGTTCGCGCCAGCGTTCAACAACCTCTGGCAGGACCCGATCACCGGACGACACACCCTGGCGACCGGCTTCACGGTTCCGGCCGAGGGCGCCGAGCTGGACATCGACCTCTCTCCGCCTCGCATCACGGGATCGCTGACGATGACGGGCCAGACGCCGTCCTGGGTGAACTTCGTGTTCACGGACCCGGCCTCGGGGCAGGTGCATCGGGTCGACCGTCTGTGGGACGACATCGATGAAGGGTTCGACATCCCCATGTACGAGGGGACCTGGGACGTCTGCCTCGAGTTCGCCGGGGAGACGCTCGGCTGTGTTCCGGTCGTGCAAGCCCACGTCCACGGCGCCACCGGGTCGACCTTCGACGCGGCGGTCGACCGTGGCCGAATCGATCTGCAGCCGTCCTGGAACGGCGGAGTGCCGGAGGATCTGCCCAACGCCCAGCGCTTCCGGCTGACGTTCACGGACCCGGTGTCGGAGGAGGTCTACTGGACGGAGAGCGGCGGACTGGGGCTCCAGTCGTTCGTGGACTCCCACGTCGGGACGTGGGACGTGCAGTTCGAGTGGTTGGAGACGCACTTCGGGTCGATCGAGTGGATGGACGCGGTGCACGGTCCCTTGCCCATCGCGACGGGATTCACGGTGGCCCCGGGCGTCGACAATCCGCTTCCCATCGTGGTGGACACGCCCACGATCAGCGGGGCGTTCACCTGGGACGGAGCGGCGATCACGAACACGCGCTGGCGCCTCTGGCTCGTGGACCCGACGAGTGGCTCGGAGCGCTGGGTGGAACGTCACCATCTCGGAGGCGGCACCACCTACGAGAGCCCGGCGCTCGAGGGCACCCATGACGTGTACGTGGAGTTCCTCGAACCGCGCTCACCGGGGCTGGGCGGCCACGGGATCCCGCAAGGACGGATCCTGGTGGGACAGGGCGTGGCAATCCCTGCGTCGGGCATGACCCTCGACATCGCCCTCGCTGCTCCCCATGTCACGGGGCTCCTCACGTGGAATGGGGAGGAAATCGAGGACGCGGGCAACAGCGAGTTCGAGCTGGTCTTCACCGACCCCGCGACGGGGGCCGAGTATGCGTCCTTCCTCAACGCTGACGACGCGGAGGGCCAGTACGACATCCAGATGTTCGAGGGGACCTACGACGTCTTCTTCCGGCGGACGCAGGCGCCCATCGCGGAGCAGGTGCTCTGGGGGGACATCCTGGTGGCCGAGGAGGTCACCGTGACGGCGAGCGGGGCCACCTTGGACATCGTGATGGCGCCGTCGGAGCTGTCGGGGACCATGAGTATCGCGAACCTGGCGAGCGCGCCCTCGGGCGTTCGATGGCAGCTCCGCCTGACGGATAGCGAGACTGGCGAAGTGCACTGGACGAGCCGGACAGGCGACGACCCGGGTAGCGCCTACTCCCTCCTCGCGTTGCCCGGGGTGTACGAGCTGGACTTCCTCTGGGAGTCCCGGAGCAACTACGACGCCACCCGGGTGATCTACGGAGCAGCATCCGTCGGGTCCTGCCTCCTGATCGAGTAGCTGTCGGACGACCGTCGAGCGGTGAGTTGGGCCGCGCGGAGGTGTCCTTCCCCCTACGCACACCCGCGATAGGCCCGCTTGCGGACCATCGGGTAGAGCTGCTCGACTGGGGCGACGGGGCGGAGGCCGTCGTAGAACGGCGTCTTCTTCGCGTCGCCGCGCCACCACCACCGCGCCGTCAGCGGCGCGAGGTGGACCAACATGCCGAGCAACGCGCCGGCGGTTGCCTTGTGGGCCGCCTTGTCCGCACCGCGCAGGCGGCTGTTCACCCGCGCTCGCACCGGACCGATGGCGTCCTCGGGGGTCGGGTGGTCGATGCGGGCCACGTCGATGCCCACGAACGGGACTGCGAGCTCGTTGAGCGTCAGCACCATGGGCGTCCGGCAGCAGGCCGCGTACCAGCGCAGCGCGCCGCCCTTCGTCTGCTGGATGCAGGCGAGGTGCTCCTGCCCGGCATCGATCGTCAGCGTCGCGGGGCTGATCTGGGCGCGGTGGGTGCCGCCGTGGGCGTCGAGGATCTCCGTCGCCCGCATACGGTGGGCGAAGTCGCGGCAGCCCTGGCACTCGCAGACCACGTGGTTGGCGACCGCGGGAGTCACGTCGTGGGCGGTGAGGCGGAGCTGACCGCAGCGGCAGGAGATCGGGAGGTTCGCCATCGGATGCGAATGTACCCTCCGGGGATGCGGATTCTTCCCTCGACTCGCCCGCGCCTGCTCTCCGCCCGCCGCGCGCTCGTCGTCTTCGCCCTCGCGGTGCTCCCCGCCTGCCCCTCGGCGGGTCCCGTCGAGCCCACCCCGGCCGACGAGCCGCTCCCGACCCCCGGGACCTACTCCGCCCACCCCGAGCCCCCGGCCATCGACCGCGACGTGGCCCTCATCGACGACGACGCGGAGTTCACGCGCCCCTACGTCCCCGGCCACCGCACGACCATGGACGGGCGCGTCGCGCTGCGGGTCCAGGGCGGCCCCCCGGGCGGGACCATGCTCGCCACCCAGCTCTCCTTCTGGCTGTTCGCTCCGGAGCGCCTGGAAGACTCCGTCATGGTGGGGCCTCCGGGCGCGCAGCTCCTCGCCGACCCCGAGCCCGTGAACGTCACCTTCCCCCCCGCCCTCGCGCCGGAGGTCACGCGCCTCGGGCACCACGCCATCTGCGATCCCACCCAGGAGTTCCCCGTCGCCGGCGAGCGCCCCAACCCCTACGTCTGCGGTCCGAGCGACGCCCACGACTGCTACGACATCACGGTCATCAGCTCCACCTCGAACGGGCTGACGACCCACATGTGGGGCACGCCGGCGACCATCGAGGTGAGCGACCCGAAGACGGCGGACGCCGCCATCGTCTCCGTCGACCTCGGCGAGCCGGTCCAGGGCGCGACCATCAACACGACCGGGGAGTTCACCGAGCCGGCCGTGACCATCGACGGGCGCCTGCTGACCGGGCGCCTCGGCCGCTTCCCCCGCGAGTGGGTGCACCCGGACACGGGCGAGTCCTTCACCCGCCCCTACGACCTGACGTACTCGGTGCTCCCCGCGGAGGCGGAGCCCTGCGACATCACCGGCTGGACCGACTTCCACCCCATGTCCCACGCGCCCTACGACCCGGCGATGGTGGGGACGTACGGGCTCGCCGCCTACCCCTTCCGGGACACGGAGGGGAACCTCATCCCCGACGGGGAGGACGTGGGCGGCACGTACCCGTGGGTCGACCGGGAGGGGGCCAACGTGTTCATGACGGGGGTGCACGGCCGGATGGTCGAGCAGTCCGAGGACCTGTGGCCGCGCCGCTGCGCCACCGAGGGGTGCGACGGCTACAACGAGAACCGGGACTGGGACCGCGGCTTCCTCGTGGGGGGGCTCTGGACCCACGGCAAGTTCGTCCACCTCGACGGGATGATCAACAACATCGACTGGGCAGTCGGCGTCTCGCCCGCGACCCACTACCTCGTGGAGATGTACGAGGACGAGGATGGCGCCCCTGTCGAGGTGCGCTTCGGGTCGGGGCGCTTCATCGACGGCCTCCGCGGCCAGGGGCCCTACCCCGACGGCTACACCCACAACGCGAACATCATGGACTCGCTCCAGAACACGCTGACCCACCACCGGGCGGGCGTGCCGGTGACGCCGCGGGACGTGGTGTGGGTGATGAGCTCGGGCGTCGCCTCGGACGAGATCGTGTTCGACGATCTGCTCGATCCCGACGCGTTCATCGTCGCGAACATGCAGGCGTCGATCACCCAGCTCTGGGACGACCAGGGGCGGAGCCTGTCGATCCCCGAGCACCACAACGGGCAGCTCCGGGAGCTCCAGGGCATCCCCTACTTCGCGGACTACGAGCTCGTGCCCGAGGTGCAGACGGACATCCACCTCCAGAACGGCGCGACGTCGCTGCGCTGGAACGTCCCGGCCTATGGCCAGGTGGCGGCGGGGACCGGCCGGGTCGAGCCGGTGGCCCTTGGGGGCGTGCGGGGACGCGGGTTCTGGCTGTCGGGGACGAACGAGATCGTGTGGTCCGTGCCCGAACAGCCGCGGCCGATGGACGCGATGTACGTGGGGGTCTACGTCGACGCGCGGAGCGCCGAGGACGAGGTGCACACGCTCTTCACCTTCCCCGATGGCACCGGCGTGCGGCTCGCCGGGCGGAGCGAGATCCAGCACACGCGCGGGGGGCGGCTGGAGCACGCCTCCGCGGTGCCCGCAGGCGATGGCTGGGTCCACCTGGGGTGGCGGGTGCGCGGCTCCGACGTGACGCTGCTGGTGGATGGGCTCGCCGTGGACCGGTGGACGGTGGAGGCGCCGCTGTTCCAGATGGTCGAGGGCGACTTCGTCGTGGGGCAGGCGGGCGACGTGGCCTGGGGGTTCCGAGGCTGGATCGACGATCTGCTCGTCCTCGCCCACGATGTGGACGTGGAGGTCGCCTGCAACCACGCCGGCGGCACGCTCGCGCGGGTCGACGGGGGCGGCTGGGCTGATGTGGCGGCGCGGCATCCCGCCTGGGCGCACGAGCAGGTGGCGGCGGCGTCGGGGGAGGACGGCCCCTTCGTGTGCTTCACGGATCTCACCGCCGACTACGGGGCACACCTGCAGAACCTCCCACCGGAGCTGACCAGCGTCCGCACGGCCATCCACTTCCCCGAGGGACCGCTGATGGCGGGGGCGCCACGTCCCGACAGCTCGGGGAACGCCTTCTGCCTCAGCTGCCACACGGCTGAGGGGCAGGGGCCCATGGGGCTCGAGGCGCTCGAGCTACGACCCGGGGTGATGGCCGAGGACGATCCGCGGCGTCAGCCGATGCAGCCGCCGCGGCGGGTGTTCGGGAACATTCCCGCGGGGTGGATCCCGCCGGGGGCGGGGGAGGGGAGCCCCGCCGAGGCCACGGTGGCTCCGCCCGATGGCGCGCTCATCGATCGCTGGGTGCTGCCGGCCGCGGAGTAGCGCGACCGCCGAGTCAGGCGGGCTCGGTCAGGGCGTCGTCGGTGACGGCGCTCGCGTCGGCCAGGGCCCGCCGGACGAAGAGGCCGAGTCCGATGCTCGCCACCAGGGTCGTCCCCACCACCGCTGCGGTGGCCGCGGGGTTCGCGCGGCCCGCGCCGTTCATCGCCGCCAGATCCGAGACCGCCGAGCCGAGCAGCCCGTAGACCACCACCGGCACGAGGCCGCCCAGCGCCGAGCCGAGCAGATAGGTGCGCCGGTCCACCGCCGTCAGGCCGAGGAGGTAGTTGATGACGTTGTAGGGCGACAGGGGCGACAGGCGCAGGAGGACGACCGCCACGAGGCCGCGCCGCTCGATCATCCGGTCGATCGCGGCGAAGCGCCCGCCACCGCGGCGCTCCATCCACCGGGCCACCGGAGCCCGCAGGCGCGTCCGCGTCAGCTCGAAGCACAGGGCGCCGAACGCCGTGCTGGCGAGCCATGCGAGGCCGATGCCGGGCAGGGCGCCGTAGACGAAGCCCGACGCGCCCTGGAGCCAGGACGCAGGCAGCATCGCGAAGGTGCCGAGGGCGTAGGCGCCCAGGAACACGGGCACCCCCGACGGCCCCGCGTCGCGCACCCGCTCCACCTGAGCGAGGGCGCACGCCGCGTCCAGGCCCGTCTCCCGGATGAGGAAGTAGACGAGGGTGAGGGCGACGGCGAGGAGGCCGACGTTGCGGAGGCGCTTCACGGTCACGATGGCGAGGAACCTATGTCACCGGCCCCGTCGAGGCCAGTCACGTCTTGTCACGGCGCACCCGCGGACCTGTCCGGGCAGGCAGGGGCGGTCCCGGCGCGGGGATCGCTACCGTGCGCCTCCACCCGAGGAGGATCCCATGAAGCACGCAGTACTCGGCACCGGTGAGGTCGGCCGGACCATCGCCACGAAGCTCACGTCCCTGGGCCACGAGGTCCGCATGGGGTCCCGCACCCCGGACAACGAGGCGGCCACCGCGTGGGCCGCGTCCGCTGGGGAGCGCGCCAGCCACGGCACCTTCGCCGACGCCGCCGCCTTCGGGGACGTGGTCTGGAACTGCACGAGCGGCGCCCACACCCTCACCGTCCTCGACGCCGCCCGGGAGCACCTGGCGGGCAAGGTCCTCATCGATCTGGCCAACCCCCTGAACTTCAGCCAGGGCTTCCCGCCCTTCCTCGACGTGGCGAACACCGAGTCGCTCGCCGAGCAGGTCCAGGCGGCCCACCCGGAGGCGCGCGTCGTCAAGACGCTGAACACCGTGGCGAACGCCGTGATGGTGAACCCCGGCAAGCTCGCGGAGCCCACCGAGGTCTTCGTCTGCGGCGACGACGCCGACGCGAAGTTCACCGTCACCACCATCCTCAACGAGTTCGGCTGGGCCTCGCCCATCGATCTGGGCGGTCTGTCCAACGCGCGCGGCACCGAAGCGTGGCTCCTCTTCTGGACCCGCCTCTACGCGAAGCTCGGGACCGGGGACTTCAACATCAAGATCGTGAAGGAGGCCTGAGATGGCCGACCAGCCCGTCGCTCTCGTCACCGGGGCCCGCCAGGGCCTCGGACGCGCCGCCGCCAAGGCCCTCGCCGAGCAGGGGTACGCCGTCATCCTCACCTCCCGCAGCGAGGACGGCGCCGTCCGGGCCGCGGCCGAGGTCGCCGGGGAGCTCGGCGAGCACGCCGTCGTCGTCGGCAAGGGGATGGACATCACCCGCGGCGACGACGTCCGCCGGGTGGTGGAGTTCGTGACCGAGCGTTTCGGTCGCCTCGACACGGTCATCAACAACGCCGGGACCATCTTCGACGACCGCAACAACGCCGGCGCCCTGGACGCGGACGTCGTCCTGCGGAGCTTCGAGAACAACTCCCTCGGCGCGCTGCGGGTGGCGCAGGCCACCGCGCCGCTCCTGCGAGATGGGGGCGGCAACCTCGTGAACGTCAGCTCCGGGATGGGCGGCCTCAACGAGATGGACGGGGGCTACGCCGGCTACCGCGTGAGCAAGACCGCGCTGAACGCCATCACCCGCATCCTCCACGCCGACCTGAACATGGACGGGGTGCGCGTCAACTCCGTGTGTCCCGGCTGGGTGCGGACGGAGATGGGGGGCCAGAGCGCGACGCGGTCCATCGAGGAGGGCGTGGCCGGCATCGTGTGGGCGGCGACCCTGGGGACGGACGGTCCCAGCGGTGGGTTCTTCCGGGACGGAGAGCGGATCGACTGGTAGGGGCTACTCGGCCGGCTTTCGGTGGTAGACGGACCGGATCGCGTCGTAGACGGTCTGGACGGGTGAGGCGGACCAGAGCCCGGGCTCCCACTCGGTGGCCTCGAACTGCTCCAGAAGGGGGGCGCGAACCGGGCTGTCCTCACGCACCCACAGCACGATGTCGTTCTCTGCAAGGCCCCGGATGTAGGGGATCCTCGCAACCTCTTCGTAGACGGCGCCGATCTGAGTGAGGTCGTACGTCTCGAGCCGCGCTCGTGGGTCGTGGAGGAGGACCAGGTCGGGGGCCGTCTCGGCAAGCCGCTCCTGGACCGTGCTCTCGTCGTGGGCGATGGCGTCGTCGCAGAGACCGACTGTGTCGACGACCGGCCAGCGGCTCAGGTAGGGGACAATCCCCACGTCGTTCATCGCCGCGAGGTAGCGGCCCGTGTCGTCGGTCTGGTGGAGCATCGTCCCCAGGGTCCGTAGGACACCCGTGAACCCGCGCGCCCGCTCGGCGTACTGGGCAGCGAGGGGGAACATCGACAGCGAGAGGGCGAGCTGCCCCGCCACGAGGCCCCGGAGGAGCCAGCCCGTGCGGTGCTGGAGCGCGGCGGCGACGGCGAGGGGGACGACGGCGTAGTACGGGATGAGGAAGCGCCAGTACACCCCCATCAACGGATTCACCCGGAGGTAGCTCAGGACCGGGACGAGGAACGCGATGGCGGTCATCAGGGACACCGCGCGGGTTCGTGGGTCGCGCAGGCCCAGGGCCAAGGCGGCCAACGCAGGGGCGGCGAAGGCCACGAGAAACGAACCGACGTAGATGATCGACTTCATCCCCCCTCCGCCCGACTTGACGTAGAACGGGTTCGGCAGGAGGTATCCGAAGTACTGCCACCGAATCACGAAGTAGACGAGCCCGGGCAGCGCGAAGAACAGGACGCCCCGTAGCCACTCCGCGCGGTCGGGCACCCGCCGCGCGGCGAGGTAGCCGCCCGCGATCGTCACGATGTAGCAGAGCGCGTAGTCCGGCCGGTTGAGGCAGGCCAGGAGTGCGATCACCTGGTAGGCAGTGAGGGCGCGAGCGTCACGCTCGAGGATCCCCCGCACCGCGAAGACGTGGCCCACGCCGGCCAGGAGGATGGCAAGGCCGGTCTCCATGCCAGAGACCGAGTTGATCGCGAAGGGGGTGCCGGCCAGCAGGGGGAGCACCGCGACGGCGGCCGCGAAGGTGCCCGACCGCGCGGCGAGGACGCGGAAGAGCCACACGCCGAGGCCCGTGACGGCGAGGAGTCCTCCCCCGCGAGCGATCGCTTCGACCGCTCCGGGAGCGATGACGTGGGGCAGCGCGAGCACCACCACCCACAAGAACGAGGTGAAGCCCTCGACCGGCTCCTCGCCGACGTTCCAGACGATCCCGTGGCCCTCGGCGAGATGCTGCGCATAGCGCATGGTGATGAACGAGTCGTCGATCACGAACCCGCGAAAGAGGAACAGCTGGATCAGCCAGAGCAGCGCGGTGACGGCGAGCAGGATCGTGGTCGGGCGCTTCATGGGGTCTCCTTGGCGAATCGCTCCACCAGCGTCGCGACTCGATCCATGTCCGACGGTCCGTACCGCTGGTCGATGACGAGCGTCATGAGCTCGCGGTTGCGCGCGTGGGCCACGGGGAACCGTTCCTCATCCACCGCGGGCGGGAGGGGCCAGTGGACGGGGCAGTAGACGTCGTGCTCGATCAAGAACCGCCTCAGGAGATCCCGGCACGGGCTGAGGACCGGGAGGCCGAGGGGGACCGCGCCCGGGCTCAGGGCATCGAGGGGCGCTTCCAACGGACGCAGCACGCCCCGGAGCGCGTCCCGGTCGATCCGCGCGCGGAGGTGGTCGTGGTTCGCGCGCCGCGCCGCCGCGATGGCGGCGATGTCCGCTGCATCGAGGAGCGCCCGCGACGAGGGACTCATGGCTCGCGCCGCGCGGTTCGTGTCGAGCGCGCGCTCCCCCTGGGCGATCCCGGCGAGGAAGGACGGTTTGTCTCCTTCGCCGGCCGTCAGGAACCTCCACTTCGCAGAGAGCGCCCCCCCGCGGAGCGCCACGAAGGCCGGCTCGCTCGGGTCGGGGGTCAGGTCGGTCCCCACGGCGACCGCACCGTCTGGGAGCGAGAACCACTTGCGCAGGCTGGCCAGGGCCAGGGGGCGCGTCGGCTCCGGGGCGGACAGGGCGTTGTGGGTCCGGTCCTCGATGATGGCGACCCCCTGTCGCTCAGCGTCGGTGAGGACGGCGCGCACGTCCGGCAGCGTGGGGGTGGCAAAGACCTGGACCTCCACGTACGCGGTCGCCGCGGGCTCGGTTGCGAGGGCGTCCCGCAGAGGTCCCGCCTGGGGCTGCAGCTCGGGCCCGACGTCCACGTAGCTCACCACCCAGTCGCCCGCGCCCAGGGCGGCCTGCTCCACGCTCTCGCACAGGTAGGCGGGCAGCACCAGGCGGGAGCGGCCCTGGGCCGCGAGGTGCCGCAAGAGGAGCCGGAGCGCCTCCCGCCCGGAGGCGAGATGGGTCGTGGACGGGCGATGCAGCCATCCGAACGGAGCTGCGGTGCCTTGGCTGGTGGGCGCGAGCTCGAACTCGCTCCCGATCTCTCGTCGGGTCACCCGCCCGACTCCTCGGCGCGCCCCCCGGGGACGATGGCGAGGCGTCGGCTCGTACTGCCGACGAGCGGCTCAGCGGTGAGGCGAGCCTCGACCACGAGCTCGGAGAAGAGGCTCAGGACCGCGCCGTCGTCCTCCTCGTTCAGGGCCTGGCGCAGACGATGGAGCCCGTTGTGCAGGACCTCGGGCTCGAGGCGTCCCACGGTGCCGACGTAGACCTTCTTGTGATGGGTCTTGCGGGCGGACTCCCCCTCCAGCGCGAGCTCCTCGAACAGTTTCTCCCCCGGCCGGGTACCGGTGAAGGAGATCTTGATGTCCACGTCTGGCTCGAGCCCGGAGAGGCGGATCAGCTCCCGCGCCATGTCGACGATGCGGATCGGCTCTCCCATGTCGAGGATGAAGACTTCGCCGCCCTCTCCCATCCCTGCGGCCTCGAGGACGAGGCGGGACGCCTCCGGGATGGTCATGAAGTACCGCATCATGTCCGGGTGGGTGACCGTCACCGGTCCTCCCTTGGCGATCTGCTCCTTGAAGATGGGGACGACCGAGCCCCGAGAGCCCAGGACGTTGCCAAAGCGCACGGAGACGAAACGGGTCGAAGGGAACTCGTGGTTCAGCTCCTGGATGACGAGCTCCGCGAGACGCTTGCTGCACCCCATGACCGACGTGGGGTTCACCGCCTTGTCGGTGCTGATCATCACGAAGTGGGTCGACCCGGTCATGCCCGCGGCCCGGGCGACAGCCCGAGTCCCGAACACGTTGTTCTTCGCGGCCTCTCCCGGGTTCTCCTCCATGAGCGGCACGTGTTTGTGGGCCGCGGCGTGCAAGACCACCTGTGGCATCCAGCGCTTGAACAGCGCCTCGATGCGGGTCTCGTCGCAGACGTCGGCGACGATCGAGAGCACCTCGACGTCCTCCCTGGCCGCGCGCAAGGACTTCCGGAGCTCGAAGAGGGGGTCTTCGGCCTGGTCCAGCGCGAGGATCCGACGGGGAGCCCACGCGGCGATCTGGCGAACGAGCTCGCTGCCGATGCTTCCGCCGCCCCCCGTGATCAGGACGGTCTTGCCCCGGAGGAGTCCGCTGAGGGTCGCCTCGTCCAGCGCGACGGGCTGGCGACCGAGGATGTCGTGGATGTCCACCTCGCGGAGCTTGCTCCATGAGACCCGGCCGTCGAGGAGGTCGCCGATGGCGGGGAGGACCCGGAACGGTGTGTCCGCCTGCCGGCAGATCGAGACCATTCGCTGGATGTCCGCTCCAGACGCGCGGGGGGTGGCGATGACTACCTCGTCCACGGAGCGGAGCGCGGCGAAGTCGACGAAGCGCTCAGTCGTGCCCAGTACCTCGACTCCCTGGACCCGCGTGCCGCGCAGGCCGGGGTCGTCGTCGAAGAGGGCGACGATGCGTTGTTGCATCGACGGGTTGCGGTCGATCTCCCGCATCAGCTGCTCGGCGGAGTCGCCGGCGCCGAAGATGGCGATGCGCTGACGCTCCCGCCCGGCGAGGAGGCCGGAGAGCCGTCCTCGAGAGACGCGGCCGACGAGGCGGAGGCCGCCCAGGAAGAACACCGAGAGGAGCAGATCGAGGATGAAGATTCCGCGGGGGACGCGCGTGCCACCGCCGGGGTCGAGGAGGAAGAACGTGATGAGGAGCAACGCCGAGGCGGTCAGCGCCGACCTCAGGATTGCCTCCAGATCCCGAACCCCTGCGTACCGCCACCAGTGTCGATGCAGGCGAAACGCGAGGAAACAGCTGCCCTTCACGAGGGCGGCGAGCCCCACGGTGCTCTGGAGCAGCAACGCGTAGCGGGGAGGGATCAGGAAGTCGAAGCGGACGCCGAATGCGAGGACCCAGGCGCTGCAGAGCAGCGCGATCTGGAGCACGGCGGACAGAGCTTGCGCTCCGATGACCCGCCCACTTGGCCGCTGAGTGTTCAAACGTCTGTCCGTTCGTCGGTTTTCATGGGCATGGCGTGCGTCCCCTCGATTCTCGGGCGAGTAGACGCTAGGGCGGTTGCCACGCGTCTGGCCACGATTTCGGCGTCTCGGAGCGACGCACCCCGGCGTCTTACTTCAAGCCCGGGCCGAAGAAAAGGCAGGGCGGGAGCGAGTGACCCATCTGTCCCATCAGCGCCGGGCCACACGAGCATCTACGATCGAGAGATGCGCACCATCGACCCGCGAGAGGACCTGGAGACCAAAGAACTCGTCGACCGACTTGGAGCCCTGGTGGTCTTCCTCGTCGTGGCACCCCTGATGGCCCTCATCGCCCTCGCGATCAAGCTCGACGACGGAGGGGATGTCTTCTTCCGACAGGAGCGCGCGGGGCTCGGTGGGAGGCCCTTCAAGATCTGGAAGTTCCGCACCATGGTCCCGAACGCGTTCGAGATCGGGAAGGGATACGTCCCGAAGGACGCAGACCTGGTCACTCGGGTCGGCAAGTTCCTGCGCCGCACGTCCCTCGACGAGCTGCCGCAGATCCTGAACATCCTCACCGGCGAGATGAGCTTCGTCGGCCCGCGGCCCACCCTCATGCAGCACGTCCCGCGCTACACCCTGCAGCAGATGAAGCGGCTCATGGTGAAGCCGGGCGTGGCGGGGTGGGCCCAGCTTCACGGGCGGCACTCGATGCCCTGGAGCAAGCGGATCGAGTACGACGTGGAGTACGTGGAGCGAGCGGGTCTGTTGTTCGACCTCTACATCCTGCTGCGGACGCCGCTCTCGCTCCTCTTCGGCGGCGACTACACCGACCACGGCGACGCATCCCAGGTGGACGACCTGGGCCCCGCGCCCGCCTGAGGTCGCCGGACCTCAGACCAGCCAGGCACGCAGGTCGGCAGCGATTCGCTCGCCCGCGCGTCCGTCCCACAGCTCCGGCGACGGTCGGTCCGGGCGCGCCGGGGCCGCGAGAGCCTCTGCGGCGGCGGCGCGTACGGCGTCGGGCTGGGTACCGACGAGTCGGTTCGTCCCCTGCTCGATCGTCACTGCGCGCTCGGTGTTGTCGCGAATGGTGAGGCACGGGACGCCGAGTACGGCTGTCTCCTCCTGGATCCCTCCCGAGTCCGTCAGGAGCAGCCGCGCATGGTCCATGAGCCACAGGAACTCCAGGTAGCGCACCGGCGGGGCGAGGTGGAGACGAGACCCGGCGACCGCGGGGAAGGCGCGCACATCCGTCCCTTCATCCACGACGCCCGCGGCGACGAGGCGGGCGAGGCTGCGGGGGTGGGCGGGGTACAGCAGCGGGAGCTGCGCGGAGATGTCCGTGAGGGCGGCGACCATCGCCGTGAGAGAGGGTGGGTCGTCGACCAGGGCGGGGCGGTGCAGCGTGACGAGCCCGTACCCGTGCTCCTGGAGGTCGAACCCGGGAAGGGAGGGCCGGGTCGCCCGGGGCCGAAGCCGGAGCAAGGTGTCGATCATCACGTTGCCGACGAAGTGCACCTTGCCCGGGGAGACGCCCTCGCGGGCGAGGTTCTCGTCTGCCTCACGGCAGTGGGTGTACAGCCGGTCGGAGAGCTGGTCCGTGACGAGGCGGTTCAGCTCCTCGGGCATGGTGCGGTCGCCACTGCGCAGGCCGGCTTCGACGTGGGCCACCGGGATGTGCAGCTTGCTGGCCACGAGGGCGCACGCGACGGTGCTGTTCACGTCGCCGAGCACGACGACGGCGTGGGGCGAGTGCTCCAGGCAGACCTTCTCGAACGCCACCATCACCTCGGCGGTCTGCACGGCGTGGCTGCCGCTGCCCACCCCGAGCATCACGTCCGGCGGCGCGATCCCGAGGTCCTCGAAGAACATCGCAGAGAGCTCGGGGTCGTAGTGCTGTCCCGTGTGGACGAGGAGCGGCGCGATCTCGCTCATGGGCTGAAGCGCTGCGAGGATCGGAGCCACCTTGGGGAAGTTGGGGCGCGCCCCGACGACGAAGACGATGCGGATGGGCGAGGTCATGGGCCGGACGTTAGGGCTGCCGTGCGACCGGTGGCAAACCCGTCGGTTTGCTGGCCAGGCGTCGGGCCTGGACCCAGCCTGAGACGGGACCCGGCTCGGCGCCTTGACCGCGACGGCCGGGGCGGCTGAGATGCCCACCCTCCCCGGAGTCTCCATGCGCGTCCTCTACCTTCATCAGTTCTTCGCCACGCCCGAGGGGACCGCCGGGACGAGGAGCTACGAGTTCGGTCGCGGCCTCGTGGAGCGCGGACATGAGGTGACGCTGGTGACGGGGACACTGGGCCTCGAGCCCTGGCTCGGGCCGTCCGTCCACGACGCGCCGCAGACCCTGGAGCGGGACGGGATCCGCCTCCTCACCGTCCCTGACAAGTACGAGCAGTCTCCCTCGGCCTTGAAGCGCCTCGGAGGGTTCCAGCGGTACGTCACGGGCGCCATCCGCCGGGCGCGGAAGGAGGGACCATTCGACGTCGTGTTCGCCACTTCGCCCCCTCTTCCCGTCGCGTCGGCGGGGATGGCGATGGCCGCGTGGCATCGCGCGCCGCTCGTCTTCGAGATCCGTGACCTGTGGCCTGAGTCGCTCGTGGAGTTCGGAGGGATCGACCCGAACCACCCTGGAATCCTCGCGGGCAAGGTGCTCGAGAAGGGGGTCTACGCGACGGCGAGGCGGATCATCGCGACGACCCCGGGGGCAAAGCGCCGACTGGTGAGCAGAGGGATTCCGGCCGACAAGGTCGACGTGGTCGTCCTCGGATGTGACCCCTACCTGTTCGAGCCGGGCTGCGGGGATGGCTCGTTCCGCGCGAAACACGGCCTCGAAGACAAGTTCGTCGCGTTGTTCCCGGGCGCCCACGGGGTCGCGAACGGGCTCGACAAGGTCGTGGACGCGGCCAAGGTCCTCCAGGATCGGTCGTCGAACGTGCACATCGTGTTCGTCGGCGGCGGTCAGAAGAAGCCCGAGCTGATGGCGCAGGCCGAGCGGCTCGGTTTGCAGAACCTGCTGTTCCACGATCCGGTGCCGAAGAAGGACCTCGTGAAGATCATCGACGAGATCGACGTGGGACTCGCGGTCCTCAAGGAGTGCCGGATCCTGGACTCGATCCTCTCGAACAAGCTCTTCGACTTCATGGCGGCGGCGAAGCCGGTGGTCGCCAACCTGCCGGGGGACATGCGCGAGATCCTCGAGGACAAGGGCGCAGGTCGCTACGCCCCGGACATGAGCCCGACCGGGTTTGCGGACACCCTGATGGAGCTCGCAGCGCTCCCCGCCGCTGAGCTGAAGGCCATGGGCGCGCGGGGACGCGCGATGGCCGAGGGCGAGTATGCGCGCGCCAACCTCGTCGTCGACTTCGAGCGGACGCTGCTGCGTGCCGCGGGGCGGTCGGCATGAAGCGCGACGTCCTGGTCCCCTGCGGTGGTCGATGGGTCGGCTCCGTGCTCGCCCTGAAGGCGGCCATGGCGGAGGTTCCGGCGCTCGCGGGTGGGCGTGTCCTCGTCGCCGATCGCGATCCCCTCACGCCTGCGGGGACCTTCGCCGACGGCAACGTCCAGGTACCGGCCATCGCGGCGCCGGACTACATCGACGCGCTCCTGGCGGTGTGTGAGCGGGAGGGCGTGCGCGTCGTCGTCCCGCTGATCGACATCGACATGGAGCGCCAGGCGCCCCACAAGGCGCGCTTCGAGGCGATCGGGACCACCGTGGTCAGTCCGCCGCCGGAGCTGGTGTCGCTCTGCCTCGACAAGAACTGCTTCGATGCGTTCTGCGCCCAGGAGCAGCTCGAGGTGCCGCGGCGCGTGCCGTCGGAGGCCCTCGACTCGGCCGACTACCCTCTGTTTGGCAAGCGGGTGCGGGGGTTCGGGTCCGTGGGGGTCGGGGTCGTGCAGGACGTGAGCGAGGCGCGGGCCATGGAGGCTGTGGCGCCCTGCATCTTCCAGGAGGTCGTCGACGCGGAGGAGGTGAGCGTCGATGTCTACATCAGCCACACCGGTGCGTTGGTCGCCCGGGTGCCGCGGGTGCGGAGCAAGGTGATCGGCGGCGAGTCGATCCGCTCGCGCGTTCTCGACGACCCGAGCGTCATCGCCCTGGCCGACCGCACCGCTGCCGCCCTCGCCCGCCGGGGGCTCTGGGGCCCGGCGAACATCCAGATCTTCCGCAGCGAGCCGAACAAGCTCATTGAGGTGAACACCCGCCTCGGGAGCTGCACGGTCCTGTCGAACGCCGCCACCGGCGGGCGGATCTACCGGTCGATGCTCCTCGAGGCGACGGGGGGCACTGCCGAGGGAGATCCGGACGACTTCGATCGTGAGCTCGCCATCTACCGGTTCACCGGGGACGTGTTCTACCGGGGGGACCAGGTCACCGCGACCGTCCCCGCCGCTCCGGGGGACGCATGATCGCGGCGGTGCTGTTCGACATGGACGACACGCTGTACGCCGAGGAGCAGTACGTCCGCTCGGGTTTCCGGGCGGTGGGTGACGAGTTGGCTCGTCGAGGACATGGGCGGGCGAGCGAGGCGGCCGACCTCTTCGCCGCGCTCCACTTTGGCGAGTCCCGGGACCGGGTCTTCAACAAGGCCGCTGAGCGCCTTGGGTTCCCCGAGGACTGGGTACCCGCGCTCGTGCGCACCTACCGGGAGCACACGCCGACGGGGCTGTCGCTGCACGACGACGCCGTCCGCGTTCTCCGCGCGCTGCGTCCGCAGGTCAAGGTGGGGGTCGTGACGGACGGCTGGACCGTCGTCCAGCAGCACAAGGTCGACGCCTTGGGGCTCGCGGATCACGTGGATCATGTCTTCCTCACCGACCAGCTCGGGCGGGCCCGGTGGAAGCCACACCCGGAGGCGTTCCACCGGTGCCTCGCGGCGCTGGGCGTGGCTGATCCGGCCACCGCCATCTTCGTCGGCGACAACCCTGAGCGGGACGTCGAGGGCGCGCACAACGCGGGCCTCCACCCCGTGTGGATCCGCCGCGAGGGCGCCTACTTCGAGGACGCCACCTTCGCGCGGCCTCCTGTCGCAACCATCAGGACGCTCGCGGAGCTCCCGCCGATCGTCGAACGCCTCTCGGAGGCTGCATGAACCTCGGTCCCCTGACGCCTGTGTGGAACTGGTTCGAGTACCCGCACCGGCTCCGCGCCGTTGAGGACGCCCTGCGGCGCCCGGGAGCCCTCCTGCTCGACGTGGGTTGTGGCAATCACAGCCCCACCCTGACGAAGCGCCACTTCCCCGAGGTCACCTACCACGGGGTGGACCAGGAGAACTGGAACCGTGACGACGCAGACGCAGCAGCCATGGACCGCTTCTTCTCGCTCTCGATCGAGGACATCGACGCCGTCGCGGAGATCCCCGACGGCGCATACGACGCGGTCGTGTGCAGCCACGTCCTCGAGCATCTCGAGGATCCGGTGCCGGCGGCCACCCGTCTGGCCGCGAAGCTGAAGCCGGGTGGCGTCGCCTACTTCGAGGTGCCCACCGAGGCGAGCCTGAAGCTCCCCTCGGCCATCGACGGCTGGATGGGCATCAAGGGTTGCCTCAACTTCTGGGACGACCCCACCCACGTCGCCTTCGTGGACATCCGGGACGTAGCGGCGCGCCTGCGGAGCGAGGGGTACGACGTGGAAGGACCCTACCCGCGACGCATGAAGCGCCGTCTGGCGATGCTGCCGGTGTACGCCGTCACCGGCCTCGCTCTACGTGGCTACGTGCCTGCGAGCGTCGTATGGGATGCAACGAACTTCGCTGAGGGGATCACGGTCCGGCGGCGGTGAGCCGCGCCGTCACGCCCGGTACGGGGGAAAGTAGTCGGTGGCGGGCTCCCAGGTGGGGTCCTGTTCCCTTCGCCTCGCCATGAGGGCGTCGCAGGCGGCGGGGTCGATGATCCGCTGTCCGATGCGGAAGGTGACCTCACCCTTCGGTGCGAACGCGAGCTTGTACTTGAAGATGCCGTCGGCGCCGCCGTAGCCACCCCCGAGCACGAACCACTTTCGGCCGTGATCCCGACCCCAGCGGATCACCTCGTGCTTCAGCAGGTCATTGGGGCGCATGGGGAACGCGTCCTGCTCCGTGCCGCCGAGGAACGAGTACAGCGTGTCCTCTGAGACCAGGACGAGTTCGGTGGAGACCATGCGCTCGCCGTCGAGCACGTGGAAGAAGGCGAAGTTCCCCGGCAGGTCAGCGACGATCGTCTGGAAGAACGCGCGAGGGAAGTAGAAGCCGTCGGCGGCGCCGCGGCGCTCCATCGTCCGCTCGTAGATCGCGAGGAACTCATCCATCCGCTCGCCGGTCGTGTCGACCTCGACGTGGAGTTCGTGCTTGCGCGCGCGCTTCACGTTCTTCCGAACCTTGTGGGCGTAGTCGTACCAGAGGGTGTCGTCGTCGAGGTCGAGGGATCGGGCCACGTTCGGCATGCGGTCGAGGACCTCACCCCGGATGGTCGCGAGGAGCTGCTCCGGGAAGAGCGCGAGCCGGATGAACGCGCTGACGACGCGGCCTTCGCCGGTGGCCCAGGCGTCCCACGCGTCCCAGAACTCCTCGCTGCGCTCCCGGCCGGTGCCCCAGGCCCAGGGCCCGCCGTACCCGTATGGGGTGATCGAGTCCCACCGGTCGTCCCCGTCGTCTGCCCAGACCTCGGCTGCGAGCGGGCGGAGAACGAACGGGTAGAGAACCCCCCCGTCGCTGTCGCTTCCGTCGAGGACCGCCGCGATTGCGCGCTGACCAGGGGCCGTGAACAGCTCCACGTAGGTGGGGTGAGCGGCGACTTCTCGGTCGGGCCAGGCGCGCCAGGCAGCGAGCCAACGCTCTCGGTCGGCGGGAACGGCAGCATCCAGGAAGAGGACGGTCATCGCGCGGGACGATACCGGACCCGATCCGCTGCTGCGTCCGCGCCTCACCGTCCGCCGGCAACCTCCGTTGACGGGCTTGGGGGCCGGCACTACCTTGTGGCCCGGCCTGAGGAACCTCACCGCCGAAAGGGACACACCGTTGCCGCTCATCCGCTTCCTCGCTCTGGTCGCTGCGCTCCTCGTGGTTGGGTGTGTGACCACCGGGTCGACCGGACGCCTCCCGCCCGCTCCGGCCGGCGCGGAAGGGGCGCTTGGTCCCAACGACGTGGTGGAGATCAGGCTCCTTCAGGAGACGGAACTCTCCGGTCCCTACCAGATCGACGCTTCGGGCAACCTCGGCTTTCCCTATGTGGGCACGGTGCGGGTGGACGGGATGACCCCGCAGGACGTCGCCTCCACCCTCCAGACGAAGCTGAAGGACGGAGGGTTCTTCATCGATCCAGTCGTCACGGTGCTCGTCCAGGAGTTCAACTCCCGGCTCGTGTACGTGCTCGGCTCCGTGAAGAACCCGGGGAGCTACCGGTTCACCGATGGGATGGGCGTGATCGACGCCATCTCCGCCGCCGGTGGGGTGCTCGACACGGGGCAGGCGAGCCAGACTACGGTCACGCGTAAGGTGGAAGGCACGGAGTACAGCATCCAGGTCGCCGTCCCTCAGATCGTCAACGGACGTCGCCCGGACCAGACCCTGGCCGTCGGGGACATCGTGTTCGTCCCCGAGTCCCCGATCTGAGCCGAGGCCGACGGCCCGCATCCATCCGACACAGGAGCGACGACATGGCCGGACAGCCGCGGCGCGCCCTTCGGGCGGCAGCCAGCGCCGTCGTGGTCGCGCTGCCCATCGTGGCGCTCGTTGGGCTGGGCGGGGCTCCCCCTCCCGTTCTCGCGGCCTGCCTTTCGCTGGTGGCCCTGGGCGTCCTCGCGGCATCGGCGCGTCCTCGCGTCGCGTACTTCGGGCCTGCGGAGCTGGGCCTCGCCCTCTCCGTCATGTGGATGGCCGTCAGCATCGCGCCACTCCCGGAGGGGCTGCTCCGGGGGCTCGCGCCCGCGACGGGGGCTGTCTGGGGTGAGGGGTTCGCCGCGTCCGGGCTCCCCTGGGGCCGTGCGTCGCTCTCCTTGGCCCCAGGGGACACCTCGGTGGCCGTAGCGCGGACTGGTCTCGTCCTGGCGTCGCTTCTGTTCCTCAGGCTCCTCGGTCGGGAGACGACCCGAGCACTTGTCCATCGGACCGTGTTCGCTCTCGGGGCGGTTCTGGTGGGCATCGTCGCGCTCCACGCCATCGCGTCGCCGTCAGCGATCTACGGTGTCGTTGACGCTGTCCGACAGGACTTCAGCCCGATCCTCGGTCCGTTCACGAACACAAACGACCTCGCCGTGGCGGCCTGCGCCCTCCTCCCGGTCACGGCCGTGGATGCGCTCAGGTTTGGTCGGCTTCCGCGGGTGGCAGCGGCCCTCCTGTCCGTCGCTTTGGGCGCTGTCGCCATCCTCTCCTTGAGCCGGGCGGCGAGCCTAGGGATCTTCGTGGGAGTCGGCGTCCTGGGAGGGGGGCTGGTCCTCGCGAGGCAGTGGAGAAACGTGGGAGCGATCCTGGGAGGCGCAGCGCTCTCGCTGGTCTGCGTTGCGGGCGGCGTGGCCCAGATCACCACCCGGGTCGAGCACCTGCTCCGGCCCAGCCTGTTGCTGCAATTCGATGGGCGCTTCGGCATCTGGTCGACGGCGTGGGCCATGACCCGCGAGCACTGGGCGACGGGAGTCGGCGCTCGCGCCTTCGGCGCCGTGTGGTGGGGCTGGCGCGAGGCTCCTACGGAGGTGTTCGCTCAGGACGCCGAGGGCCTCGTCCCCGAGCTGATGGCGACTCTCGGCATCCCCATGACCCTCACACTCCTGGCGTTGGCCGCGACCGCTCTCGGGAGCGCCGCGGTGGCAGCACGTCGGGCCGCTGCCGATGGCGACCTGGTCCCCCTGGGGGCCCTCGCAGGCCTCTACGCCCTCGTTTCGATGTCGATGGTCACGATGACGACGACCCAGCCAGCCATCTCGCTCATCGCCGTCTACCTGTTCGTACTCACCGGCACACGCCTGGGGCGGACGGTGCGAGCGCGGCGGACGATGCCGGCGCTCGTGCTCACAACACTGGCGGTCGCCGGCGCGGCACTTGTCTGGAGTGGGCCTCGGACGGGGGACGCGGTCGACGAGTGGTTCCGGGAGCGAGTCCTCGCCGACGCGGTCGGGGTTGAGGGCGACGCCATCGCCCAGGCGCTGTGGCACCCGAGCGATCCCTACGGCTTTTCCTGGGCGGCGATCCTGCACCGGAACCGCAACCCGAGCCGGGCCCTGTCGCTCGTCAACCGCGCAATGGCCCTCGACCCGCACGGCGCCGAGCCCCACCGGGCAGCGGCGAACGTCCTCCTCGCGAACGGCCTCCGGGACCAGTCCCTGGGGGAGATCCGCCTGGCACTCGCTGGCGCGACCCGCGCGGAGCTCGAGGGCTTCATCGCTGACGCGTTGCGCCTCTTCCCTGAGGACTCCGAGCGACTCCGACTGATTCCGCTCGACCCGGACGCGGCCGTCCGGGTGGTGCGTGGGTATGCGGTCGGCACGAGCCCCAGCTTCCACCTGACGGCGTGGCTCCATGTCGCGCGGCGGCCCCTGCCACCGTTCGAGGCCGTGCGCGTCGCGGTGGCGCTGGCCCCTCCAGAACGCCGCGCTGAGGTGATGGCGGTGGCTCGGAGCGCACGGGAAGCGAGACCGGACGACCCGCGGTTCGGGGTCCTCGAAGCTGAGCTCGCGTTCAAGCAAGGGCAGACCGCGGTCGCGACGGCTCTCCTCGAGGAGTATCTCGACGCGCCGGGCACGGACGACGTCTGGAGAGCGCACGCCTTGATGCTGCTGGGCGATGACCTGCTCCCCCTGCTGCCCAGGCGCCCTGAGGCGCTGAGGGGGCTCCTCGCGCGAGCGTCCGAGGGCGGGAACTCGGAGGAGGCGGTCCGCGCCTGGCTGCGCGCGGAGGTGCACCTTGCGGAGGGCGCGATCTCTCTGGCGGTCCGAGAGCTGAGCGAGGCGACGCGGCGACGCCCGGACATCCCCCGCTTCAGCCGCCGGCTGTCTCAGCTCCGCGAGGGCAACCCGTGAGCAGGAGTGGACGCTCGTTCGGCGCAAACGTCCTGATCTCGTTCGCGTTCACCGGACTCCTGACCGCGATGGCGCTGGGGAACAGCGTGATCATCGCGCGGATGGTCGGCGCCGAGGGGCGAGGGCTCTACGCGTTGGCGGTGGCGGCGCTGGGGATCCTGAGCCCCCTGACCAACCTCGGCCTCGGCTTCTCGTCCACTTGGGCCTTGGGCCGAGGAGAGGCGCCCACCAAGGTCGTCAGCCTGAACCACGCGTGGTCCGCGCTGATGCTCCTCACCTGCACGGGGCTCGTCGCGCCGGCTCTGTTCTACTTCGAGGGAGTCCCGGCGGCCGAGTGGGCGCTCATCGCGGTCGCCACGCTCGCTGCCCTCCCCGCGTCCGTCTACACGGAGAACGTGCGCGGGGTCTTCCTCGGTCGCAACCAGATCATTCGATACAACTCGGTGCAGACCGGCGTCGTGCTCGTGCAGCTGATCGCCAACCTGACCCTCCTCCAGTACGGCCGTCGCGCGGTGCTGCTCGCCTGGCTCATCGCCTACTGGCTGCCCTCCATCATCATCCTTCTCGGACACGTGCCGGCCCTACGCAGGTTCGCCTTCCCCGAGCGAGCGTTCCGCGAGGAGCAGGTGGGGTATGGGGTGAGGGCGGCTGGGACGCACCTTCTCGACATGCTCCTCTTCCGGCTCGACTACCTGCTGGTGACCCCGATCGTTGGGGTCGCCGCCATCGGGTTGTACTCCGTGGCTGACCAGATCGTGGCGGTGCTCGGTTGGGGCGGCCAGGTCGCCGGACGGATGATGCTCGCCGAGTCGTCGGCGGACGTAGACGGTGTCTCCGCGCGTCGCAAGCTGGGGCTTGGCGTTCGGACGCTGATCCTCGTGGTGGGCTTCGCGCTGGTGGGGGCCGCCGCTACCGGGTGGCTCGTCATCCCTGCGGTCTTCGGCGAAGACTTCCGCGGGGCCTATCTGGGGATGCTCATCCTCCTCCCCGGGGCCCTCCTCCGGGGAGCCAGCTCGATGCTTGGTACCTATCTCATGGGGCGCGCGGTGCTCCGCCCGGTCCTCATCGCAGGTGCGGCCGCCATCGTCATCGTGGTCGTGGGGAGCCCCATCGCCGCGATGACTTCTGGATGGCTCGGGGTCGCCGCTGTCCGGGTCGTCGCCATGACGGTCCAACTCGCGCTCGTGGTGCGGGCCTACCGGGAGGTAACTGGGGAGTCGATGCGGTGGGTCCTCGACAAGGACGACGTCAGTGCGCTGGCAGCGTGGGTGCGGTCCCGAGTGCCCGGCGGCGGACGACGCGGACCCTGACCGCTTCGCCCGCCAGCACCGCGCTGTATTCGAGAGCGACCAGCGTCACCCAGAGGAGTCGGTTGTCGACCGAGTCGCCGGTCGCGGACACGTTGACGAGGAAGAACGCGAGCGAGGCCAGGCAGCCGACGACCACGAAACGTCCCTGCGGATCCGGCGAGCGGAACCACGCGGCGAGAGCTTTGACGGTCACCAGCGCGAAGAGCGCGACGACCATCGCCGCGACGGGGAGCCCGTTCTCGGACGCGATCTCGAACAGGAAGTTGTGGGGGTACAGGCGGTCGTCGATGCCGTAGAGCTCCACCGGCCAGCCGCCGGTGCCCACCCCGAGCAGCGGGTGGGCAGTGACCAGATCGAGGCTCTCCCAGATGAACGTGACGCGCGCGTCCACCGAGACCTGGTTCGAGTTGCTGGTCAGGTCGAACCGTGTGCTGTCGAAGGTGGCCTGGAGAATCCGGGTCGAGCTCCAGACCAGGACTCCTCCAAGGCCGAGGGCCGCGATGACGACGCGCCAGTTGCCGTAGAGCGACAGGGTGAGGACGACCGCGATCGCTACGAACACGGCGATCGCAGGACCGCGTGACTGGGCGAGGACGAATCCTGGGAGGAGCGAGGCCACCGCGATCAGACTCACGCCGAGCATGACCCGTCCCCAGGTCTCCCGCGCCCGCTGCACGTACCACACGACGCTCAGCAGCCCGATGATGAGGGACAGCCCGACCGCGCGGGCGAAGGTGATCGGACCCGAGCCCAGTCCCGAGAGCCGGCGGCCCTCCATCGACTCGTCGAAGGTGAGGAGGGCGACGCTGTTGAGGGCGAACCCCACCACGAAGACGGCGAGAATCAGGGGAGCAAGCGAGCGCCGTCGCTCCACGACGGTCGCTGCGATCAGGATTCCGGGGATGACGACGAGCCAGGTACGCGCGACCTTGTAGACCCCGTAGTTGAGACCGTGGCTCCAGCCGAGCCCGAGGACCAGGGCGACGCCGAGAAGGAGCAGGCAGAGGATGCTCCACCGGCGGAGCGCTCGGACGAGATACCGGGCGTTCACGAGGGCGACGCCCGCCAGGCCGACGAGCATGAACTGGTTCAGGCTCAGCGGGGCATCGAACGGGGCGAGACGGGCCTCGTAGGAGTACCGGCCAGCGAACAGGAACGCCATGGCGAGCAGCTCTGGCCAGACCGCAGCCGCGACGCCGACGCCGACGAGGGCAAACGCCATGAAGAGCGCGGTCTTGACCGGCCCGCTGGCCAGGAGGATGCCCGCGGCGAGGAGGACCAAGACCGCGCTCGCGATGACGAAAGGCCTGAGCCGATCGCCTCGGAGCGCAGCGAGGAGGTCAGGCTTCGACGTTCTCGGAGGAATCGTCTTCGTCCATGTACTCGGAGCGGCCGTAGCCGTAGCCGTAGCCGTAGCCGTAGCCGTAGCCGTAGCCGTAGCCGCCCTTGCGGGCCCGGGCGGTCCCGTTCAGAACGACTCCCAGGACATTCGCCTTCACCGCCTCGAGGTTGCGCACCGCTCGCCTCAGAGCGCCACGGTGGGTCGACTCCGCGCGGACGACGAGCAGGATCCCGTCGGCCCGTTGGCTGAGCATGGAGGCGTCGGAGAGGATGGCGGCGGGTGGCGAGTCGAACACGAGGATGTCATACCGGCGGCGGAGCTCGGTGACCACCGCGGCGAACGCGGACGACGCCAGCTGCTCCGACGGGTTTGGTGGGGTCGGCCCACAGCGCAGGACGTCCAGGTTCTCCTCGACGTTGACGATCGCTTCGTCCAGCGTGAGCTCGCCGATCATGACGAGGGTCAGCCCCTCCTCGTTGTCGAGGTCGAAGACCTTGTGGACGCGCGGCCTCCGCAGGTCCGTGTCCACCACGCAGACCCGTCTCCCCGCTGATGCGAGGGAGAGGGCGAGGTTCGTCGACACGGTCGTCTTGCCTTCTCGGACGCCCGCCGAGGTGACCAGCAGCGACTTGAAGCCCGTCTTGGGGCCCATGAACAGCAGGTTCGTCCGCAGGCCGCGGAACGCTTCAGCGATCTGGGACCGGGGGTGGCGTGTGACGTACTGGTCCGCCTCGCCCGCTCGTTCGCCCTTCTTCGCCTTCTTCTCCGCGCGCGCCTTGTCCTTCGCGCGGACCTCGGGGATGGCGCCGATGACCTTGAGGCCGAGGCGCTCCTCGATCTCGCGCTCGTTGCGGACGGTCTGGTTCAGCTGGTCGAGCCCGAAGGCCGAGGCGAGGCCGAGCATCAACCCGACGATGAGCGACAAGGCGATGTTCACCGACAGCCGTGGGCGCACGGGGACCTCGTTCGGCTTTGCGGCCTCGTGCATGGCGATGTTCGTCGTGTCGAGCAGCGACGCGAGCTCCATCGTCTTCAGTCGCTCGGAGACGACCTCGAAGACGCGCCGCGAGTTCTCCATGTCCCGCTCGAGCGAGTCGTACTCGATCTGCAGCTTGCTCACCTCGACCGCCCGCCTGGTCTGGGAGGCGAGCTGCTCCTGGAGCTTGGCCTCGGAACGCTCGGATGCCAGGAGCTCGGCCCGAAGCGCCTCGATGAGCTGATCCACCTCCCCGTCCAAGCGGCTGCGGCTGTAGCCGAGCTCGGCCCGGAGCGTCTTGACTCGGTGGTGGTTGGGCCCGAGGGACGCGGCGAGTTCTGCGTCCCGCTGCTCGAGCTCGATCACCCGGGCCTTGAGCACGGAAGCGGTAGGGTCGCCCGCCACGAGGTCTGAGGAGAGGATCTTGCCCTCCGCGAGGAGTCGGTTCGTCTCCTCCCACTCGGCCGCGAGCTTGATGCGTCGCACCTCCGCCTGGGTGAGCTGCGCGCCGAGATCCTCCACTCGCTGGGCCTCGGTGGTGCGCCGCTCCTTCTTCGGAGTGGAGAGCAGCCCGTGGGTCGAACGGAAGTCATACAGCGCCTGCTCGGCAAGCTCGACCTCGTCCTCCAGCTCGACCGCTTGCTCGCGCAGCCACTCGAGCGCACCCGAGACCGACTCCTGCTGAAGGCTCTTCGTATAGGCGATGTACTCAGCGACGACGCTGTTCGCCAGAAGCGCAGCGTGCTCGGCGTCGTAGTCCCACGCGACGACGGACACCATCTGGGTCTCGTCCTTGGGGACGACCTTCGTCCGGCGGGTCAGGATGTCGATGGCCTTCTCTCGGCGCTCGACGGCGGTCATGGCCGGCTCTCCTTCAGGGCGACCCGCGGTGCCGATGAAGTCGTCGTCCCTGTCGAGCTTGAGGCGGTCCACCACCCGCTCGAGGACCGGGCGGCTGATGATGACGTGCAGCTGGGTGCCCAGGTACTGCGTGTACTCGTAGCGGGTGCGAGGACCGCGCTCGAGGCGCACGTCCTTCTCCTCGTCGCCCAGGAACCGCGGGGCTTCGAGCCCCACGATGAGCGTCGCCTCCGCGGAGAACTCCTCGGGCATGAGACGGGTCATCACGACGCCGAGTCCGACGGCGACGGCCACGGCGAGGACCATCACCCACCAGAACCGCCGCACCGGTTCGATGAACTCGGCGAAGGTGGGCAGACCGTCGTCGGGCGCCCCCCCGGGCGTCGGGGCCAGCAGCTCGACGGTGCTCTCGGGAGAATCTGCTGCTCTCAAGGTGGTGCTCACGGGAAGTGACCTCTCTTCGCGGACGGGGTCATTTAGACCCTTCTCCGACGAACTGCAAGAACGGCGAACAAGAGCCAGACACCGAGGGGCCCGGTGGGTCCGCCTGAGGTGTCGCAGCTCCCGCATCCCCCGCAGCCGTCCGGCGGGGTCACCGCGGAGTCGTCGTCGTCGACCGCGTCGTCGTCATCGTCGGGGATGGCGGAATCGTCGTCGTCGCCGCAGACCGCGTCCTGGCCGTCGCAGTCCTGGTCGATCCCGTCTTCGCAGATGTCCTCCGCGCCGGGGGAAAGCTCTGGATCCGTGTCGTCGCAGTCGCTGCAGGCGAACCAGCCGTCCTCGTCCAGGTCCTCCCCCACCGTGATGAGGACCGAGTCGTAGGCGACGATCACGCCGTTGGCGTCCTTGCCCCGAGCGACCAGGGCGAAGAGGCCGCTGCCGCGGACCTCGGCGTCGGCGACCCAGGTGCCGTCACCCGCGGGGACGTCCCCGGAGATGCCGCTCCCGGCCACGAGGACCTCGACCGAGTCGATGCCGACGGACTCGCCGGAGACCTCGAACACCGTCGAAGGGATGCACGTGGCCCCGGTCGGGTCGAGGATCTCGACCACGACTCCGAGCCCGTCGATCACCGAGCCGCGTCCGTCGTCCGTGGAGACGAGGAGCTCCTGGTACCCGTCACCATCGGTGTCCGCTGCGGCAAGGCTCTGCACCGCGGCGCCTGCGTCGAACGACCAGGCCAGGCCCGGAGCATCGGGGTCGGCGGTGGCGACGTCGACCGCGTAGATCGTCCCGTCCACTGCGCCGACGATCGCCTCCTCGTATCCATCGTCGTCGATGTCGAGGGCGAGGAGGGCGAGGAGGTTGGGGCTGCTCGGCTGGGCCTCGGACCAGGCGACGCCATCCTTGAGGTACAGGGGAAGTCCGGCGATGGCGGTCCCGTCGACTCCGGACAGCGCGTGCACACCGCCGTCGCCGGTGATGTAGAGCACGTCCACACCAGCTGCACTGTCGACCTCGGCGGTGGCCTGAACCTGCAGGCGCTCTGTCGGGAGGGGGAGCGGAGAGGGGCCCCACTTCTGAGTGGGAGTGGCGCTGTCGAGGCCGTCGAACACCTCGATCTGGTTCTGTTGTCCGACAGACAGGGTGGCGATGAGCTCCAGGGTGCCGTCCCCGTCGACATCGCCGTACCCGGAGATCGCGTGGAAGAAGTTCCCGACATCCGCAGCCCAGAGCTCGCCCGACTGCACCGTGTGCAGGCTGAAGAGGGTCGGCCCATCGACCAGGAGGTCGTCGATGCCGTCTGGCGCGGCGGCTCCGGTGCCGTCGACCAGGTCGGCGACCATGAGTGCCGCGGAGGTCGACAAAGGTTGGGTCGGCTCGAACTCGTGGTCGATGGCTCCGGTGTCTCCATCCAGCACGAGATAGAGGGTGGTTCCATCACCTGAGACCTCAACGACGAGGTCCCGGGACCCGAGGCCATCGAAGTCACCGGTCGCCATGTGGAGGCCGGACCCGACGGTGAACCCGGTCAACGAAGGGTGGTCCGACGAGTCGAGCTCCCACAGGGTGACGAATCCATTGACCGAGGAGTCCCACTGGTCGACCCGGATCTCGAAGGAATCATCGTCGCTCTCGAGGGTCCCGGGGTTGGCGTAGGAGACGATCTCGGCGCCGCCGTCGCCGTCGAGGTCTTCGAGGAGACCGAAGCCCGGGAGGATCTCCAGGTCCCCTTGGCTCAGCTGCGTGGGCGCAGTCGCGGTAACGAACACCTGGCCTCCGAAGAGCGGGGGCTCGCGGGTCCCGCCGTCGAAGGACGCGGCCTGGAATCGCTCCCAGTCACGCGAGGGGATCCGCATCGGGACGCCGCTCGTGGACATGCTCGTGTCGATCACGGAGACCGACGTGTTCGATGTGATCGCGGCGGTGTTCGTGCCCGGGTCATGGGCGATCACCCGCTCATCCGGTGTGAGCAGTATCGAATCCGTCACGGTCACGCCGCCGGAGCCGTCGGCCTGGAGCGCGGCGAGCGTTGTGCCGTCGTAGGCGAGCAGTTCCCCGTATCCGTCCAGGTCCGTGTCTAGCTCGTGGACCCCCACAGGAGGCAGGCTGTTGTTGTTGAAGGGCGACAGCTCCGGAGCGAGTGTGTACTGACTCGACTCCCACACCGTGCTCAGGGAGCAGGCTCCGCTGGAGGGGCAGTCGAGCTCCCAGCCGGAGACGCCCGTCTGGAAGCTGAAGTCGCTGGTCGGGGACGCCACGATCTCTGGGAGTTCGTCCCCGTCGAGGTCTGCGAGGCCCCAGCCGAACATGTCGTCGGCCGAGGCGAGGAGCGCGCCCGTTGCCAGGTCGAAGACCGCGAGGGAGATCCCCCCGGGATTGTCGATCCCATCGTCGGGCCCGGTCCCCGCGGCGTCGCTGTCGCCGCCGTCGTTGTTGAAGAAGGAGACCACGAGCTCGAGGTCGCCGTCGCCATCGAGGTCGACCGGCCCCTCGTCGAGAGGCGCGAGGAGCGGACGCGGGTCCAAGCCTGGGTAGTTGCGGTACCACTGGCGGGTCAGGTCGCCATCGAGGACGCCGCCGCCCGTGTCGCCGTCGGCGAAGTCCAGAACGGCAATGGCGCGCAGGTAGGGGCCCGAGTTCGCGACCTGGACGAGCTCGTCGTGTCCGTCGTCGTCCGTGTCGAGGACCCAGCGGGGCCCAAAGGTGTAGTTCGCGTGGGCGGCGACCGACTTGCCCGCGCAGAGGCAGACGTCTCCGGGGCCGTCGTCACACACGGCTCCGGTGTCCGAGGGGGCGCAGGACGGGTATAGGGAGAGGATCGAGCCCTGGTCGATCGCGATGACCGGGGCTCCGGTGCCGAAGAAGTCACCCACGAACGCAGGGGTGTTGTTTGCGTAGCCCGCGATGGGCACTTCGAGAAACCCGGGGTTGGCGAGCCCGTCGGCAACGTTGCTCACCCACATCGCGGGGACACCGAAGCGACCCGGAGGGTGGACCACTTCGTCGATCCCGTCTCCGTTCAGGTCAGCGAGCTGGGTTTCACTCGCGGCCGCGCCGGACAGAGTCGGGAAGGGCCCCAAGCTCCCGACCAGACCCCCGACCGACGGGTCGACGACGAGGAACCCGCCGCCGACGCTGAGCGAGCTCGCGACGAGCTCGGAGGTGGTCGGATCTCCGTCGAGCTCGCCGAACCCGACGATGCCGTCCAGGGACTGGGCGGGGGTGACCCAGCGGGGGCTCGCGCTTGTGGGGCTCAAGGCATATACCCGGCCAGAGGCGACGAAGAGGAGCTCGGGCACCCCGTCGCCGTCCAGGTCCTGGAGGAGCCCCGAATCGAGGGCTTGCGGGGCGCGCGCCACGGACCAGGAGATCCCCGGTTTCGTGTCGGAGTCGTCGGTGATCAGTCCCGACCCCGTCGCCCGATTCATGGAGCCCACGTCGCCGAGCAGATGGCCCCAGCCGGCGGACGCGGCCTGGGGGGTCAACACCAGGGAGAGGCCTGCGCCGAGCATGACGGGGAGCATGGGGCTGGGGCGGGTCATTTGAGGTCCTTCCGGCGCGTCCCGCCGCGCCTTGCCGCGTCAGGGTCGGTTCAACCTAGGTCGACCGGTCCTGACCGGCCAAGGAATGTGGCGTGTCGATCCTACGCGCGCCCACCTCAATCGGATCATGTGCGGTGGTGCTGAAGGGAATCGGGTCGATTGGACCGAATCGGCGCGGTGAACACTGTGTGGGCACCTCACCGGCGCCTCGCTTCGGCGAGCCTCCGGGCCAGTCCACCGGCGATGCGCTCCATGATGCTCGGGTGCGCCCCCGACTGGATCCGCAGGTCGACCGCGCGCAGGACGAAGCAGCTCGCTCGCCCCACGGCGGACACCGTCGCCGAGCGCGGCTCGCCGGTCAGGAAGGCGAACTCCCCGATCACCTCCCCCGGAGAGCGCCGGCCACTCGCCGCCTTACCGACCTCCGGCTGGTGCACCCACTCGAGCTCCCCCGAGGCGACGATCCAGACGTCGTTCGACAGGTCGCCCTGCCACATCGCCGTCTCCCCGGGCGCGAGGCGGACCTCGAACAGGTGCCGCGCGATGTCGAGCATCGCCTGGGCGGGGAGGGTCCGGAACTGGCTCGTGCGGTCCAACAAGGCCAGGCGGCGCAGGGTCTCGTCCGTCTCCCGGGTGCGGTCCCCGTGGACGACCGCCCGCCACAGGGCGACGTCCGTGCTGTGGGGCAGGTCCGGGCCGGGATCGTCCGCGTCGGGCAGGGTGCTGCCGATGTGCTTGGGGAACAGCGGCCGCAGGTCCGCCGGCGCGAGGTTCCGCAGCAGATCGAGGCGGTCGCGCCCCACGTCCTCCCAGGCCTCGAGCAGGTGGGCGGGGTCGTCCAGGAGCGACTGGGATCCGAACTCGGGGGCCACGGACGCGCTGCGGAGGAGCGCCACGAGGCACGCCCGGTAGCGGCGGTAGAACCAGCGCGCCGCGGTGCCGTTCTGGGCGCGGCAGGCGAGGTGGGCGTGGTGCAGCGCCCTCACCTGGGCCCGGGTCGGCGTCGCGGGGACCGGGGGCGTCTCGAGCACCTGAGGGGCGAGCCCCAGGCGCAGGGCGCCGAACTCCTGGGGGTACTTCGTGGCGCGGGTCGCCAGATCGATCTGGAGCCACCCGAGCTGGAAGAAGAGGTAGTGGAGCAGGTTGCCCATCCCGCCTTCGTTGAAGCGGTCCACCACCTCGGAGCTCCCGGGCACCGTCAGGGACGTCCCGGTGGTGAGCTGGCTCCCGAGGATGTCGGCGGTCTCCAGGTCGTACGCCTGGCCGAGGGCCTCGATGGCGAGGCGGGTCGAGTCGCCCACGAGGTCGGACTGGTAGACGAGCTCGAGCTGGGACTGGTAGCTCGACCGCACGTCGTCCATGGACCCGACCCGGTCGGTCAGGGCCGCCATCGCCCCGTCCACGGCCCGCGCGAAGGCGCCGCGCTCCTCGGGGGAGAGACGCCGGTTCTGCAAGGCGACGGCGAGCTCGTTGGCGACCTGCTCTTCCTTCCAGAGGTTGTCGCCGAAGCAGCCGTACCCGTCCCGCAGGGCGTGGCCCAGCTCGTGGGCGACGACGCGCCGCACGAACAGAGGCAAGAACGCGTCCAGGTCCTCCTCGTTCATGGACAGCAGCGACGACCACATGAACCGGTAGGTGCGCTCCTTGGCGGGGTCGTCGGCGGGGGGGACGGCGAGGTGGATGACGACGTCGTCGCGGCTGTAGAAGAACACGAGGCCGTCGACCCGCTCGAGCCGAAGCCGGGGGTCCACCTCGATCCCGGCGGCGGCGAGGTCGGCGATGTACTGCTCGAAGGCCTGGAGGCCCACGTCCCAGAGGTCGACGGGCTCGGCGATCGTCGGGATGGCGCTCACGCTGCGGTCCCCTCCGCGTCCGGTCTGCGTGCCCCCCTTGGCATTCGCCTCAGGGTACGCCGATCAGGTCCGCCTCGGCTCCCATGGGCTCGAGGATTGCGCGGGCGGCGGCCGCTGCGGTGGCGGCGCGGGGGGAGCCGGCGGGGGCTCGTCGGGCGATCTCCGCCTGGACCCGGCCTTCGTCCCAGGGCTGCGACCAGCGCTGCGCGGCGGCGAGGGCCTTGTCGAGGGTCTTGCTCGGGTCCTTGCCGGCGATGGCCGCCATGACCCCCTTCGCGAGGAGGGCGCGGGGCTGGAAGTAGCGGAAGGTGATGGCGCCCTGCCCGAGGTTGCCCACCGCGGTCTTGGCGAGGGTCCGCAGCTCCTCCAGGCCGAAGCGCGCGAGGGGCTGACCGCGCTCGAGCACCGTGAGGAGCACCTCGGCGAGCATGAGAAACGGCCCGCCGTAGGTGAAGAGCATGAGCGGCTTCTCCTTGAACATCGTCAGCGCCTTCTCTGCCGAGGCGACCGCGTCGTCCGGGTTGTCCTCCCGCAGGTGCACCGCGGCCATCGCCGCGTGCCAGGACAGCCGCCCGAAGTAGTCGAACTCATCGAGGCGGCCGGCCCCGAGCTCGAGCCGGTTGCGCGCATCCTCCAGACGCCCCAGGGACAAGAGCGCCGGCACGCAGAACACGAGGCCGTAGCCCTCCTGGGCGGGGTGGTCCCGCTCCGCCATCACCCGGGCGACCTCGTCGAACGTGGGCAGGCACGTCTCCAGGGGCTCGGTGTAGTACTCGATCAGAGCGCGGATCGTGAGGCCGTTGCCCAGCGCCCACCAGTCGCCGGAGGCTCGGGACTTCGCGGTGCCGGCCTCGATGGTGGCCCGGGCGGCGTCCCACTCGGCGTGGAGCATCTCCACCACCGCCTTGCTCGAGTGGGCGATGTTGTCGACCCGGCGCTCCGGCGAGAGGCTGGCGAGTCGCATGTAGAGCCGCTCGAGGGGCCGCAGGTGGACCGTCCCGAAGATGTTCGCCAGGTTCACGTAGGCGGTGCCCGCGATGTCGGGGGCATTCGCGCTCTCTGCGAGGTTGGCGGACCACAGACCCGCCGCCAACCAGGGCAGCGCCTCCACCCGGAAGTAGGACGCGTTTGCGTACCAGCTCGCCGCCTGGCTCGCCGCCTTGAGCCGCGGATGGGAGCGGGCGCGCGCGCGCCAGCGCAGGGCGCGGGGGATCACCCGGTACAGAGCCTGGCGACCGCCCTCCACCAGCAGGCGGAGCGTCCACCCCAGCGCGGTGCGCGGCAGGCTGTACCCCAGCGACTTCAGGGCCCGTCGCAAGGACTCGGCCGACTCGTCCTGCCGACCGACGCCGTGGAGCGCCGTCCCCATCCCCCGGAGCATCTCCGCCTGGCGCACCGGCCCCACCTCCATGAGCTGGGTGCCCGACAGATCGTTCACGAGGTCGCAGGCCGCTTCGAGCGTGCCGAGGGCGTCCTTGTCGGCGCCGCTCTCCAGGGCGGCGAAGCCCGCCTGCTCGAGGTGCTCGAGGGCGCGCAGCGGCTCCCCGGCGTTCTGCCAGTGGTGGGCGAGGCGCGCGGCGTTGAGCCCTTCGTCGGGCGGGTGGGCCTCGTAGTGGGCCGCGGCGGCCGCGTGCAGGGAGCGGCGCTTGCCCAGGACGAGCAGCTCGTAGCAGGCCTCCTGGACGAGGGCGTGCTTGAAGGAGTGGATGCGCTGCTCGTCGGTGTCCACGTCCTTGGGACACAGGTCCAGCTCGGCGAGGTGGTCGAGCTGGCGGCGGAGATCGTTCTCCGGCGTGTCCACGGGATGGACGGCCATCAGGGTGTCGAGTCCGAAGCTGCGCCCGAGCACGGAGGCGACCTTCAGGGTGAGCTGCTCCTCGGCCGGCAGCCGGTCGAGGCGGCTGGTGACCACTCCCTGCAGCGTCTCGGGCAGATCGACGGTCTGGGGTCCGTGGCCGGGGGCGAAGCGCGCGACTCCGTTGAGGTGGAGCGCTCCCGACTCGTTCAGGGCATAGACCACCTCCTCGCAGAAGAAGGGGTTGCCGCCGGCGCGGGAGACGACCAGATCCTCCACCGAGGAGTCGAGAGAACCCACGTTGAGGAACCGGGACGCGAGCTCGGCGACGCTTCGGTCGGGCAGGGCGTCGAGGCGGACGCGCCGGGCGCCAGCGAGGTCCGTCAGCTCCTTGTACGCGCGCGGGGGCTCGTCCATGGGGCGGAAGCAGAGGACGAGGAGCAGATCGGGGACGACGCGGGCCGCGGCGAGGGCGAGCTGCCAGGACGCGGCATCGAGCCAGTGGGTGTCGTCGAGGACGACGACGACCGGCTCCTCCTCGGTGGTCCGCGTGAGGGCGGCGACGAGGAGATCCCGGGTGGCGGCGGCGCGCTGCGGGCCGTTCATGGCGTGGACTGCGTCCGACTCGGCCAGGGCCTCCGGAGGCAGCCCGAGGACGGGGCCCAGGAGGGGCGTCCACTCCGAGAGGTGCGATCCGCTCGGGAACCAGGACGCGAGCCGTTCGCCCCGGAGCGCGGCGTCGACCCCGAAGAGGGGGAGGAGGACCTCGCGCCAGGCGTGGTAGGGCTCCAGGCTGCGGACGGGGTCCGCGCTGCCCACGAGGAACGGGACCCGCTCGCGGGCGCAGGCGCGCTGGAGCGTCGCCACGAGCAGGGACTTGCCCATCCCCGCCTCTCCTTCGACGAGGACGAGGCCACGCTCGCCCTGCCGGAGGTGATCGAGGCGGTCTCGGAGCACCTGCTCCTGGGCCTCCCGGCCCACGATGCGCACGAGCTGGAGCCCCGGAGCGGAGTGGGCGTCGCTCCACTCCGTGCCGATGTCCGACTCGGTCAGCGGCGTCATCAGCGCGCCCTGAAGGGTGTCCCACCCGCCGCTGGAGCTCACGGGCTCGAGGCGCCCGCTCAGGGCTTCGGCGCGCCCGGTGAGCAGCACCTCGTGCCGGCCCGTCGCGTCGAGCGCCCCGACCGCCTGGTGGACCCGGACGCCGTCGGCCTTGCCCTTCACCTGCTTGACCCCGAGGTCGTCGAGGCGGAAGCGGGACACCGCGGAGCGCGCGGTCGGTGAGTCGCACCACACCTCGCCGTCGGCGAGCTGCATGAGGCGAGCGGCCAGGTTCACGGAGTCGCCGAGCATCGTGTACTCGCGGCGCCGGTCGGTGCCGTAGGCGCCGCAGAAGGCGCGGCCGGAGGTCACTCCGATCCCGAAGGCCACCCCCTCGGCGTGGATGCGCTCTCGGATCCGCAGGGCGGCGCGCACCGCGCGCACGGCGTCGTCGTCGTGGGACAGGGGAGGGAGGCCGAAGGCGAGGACGGCGGTGGTGCCCTTGTCGTCCACGAGCACCTTGTGCAGCGCGCCGCCGAGGACGTCCATGGTCCCCTTCATCGAGGCGATGAGGGCGAGGGCGATCCGCGCGTCGGGGTCCCGCCAGGGATCGAGCTCGGGGAAGTTCACGAAGATGGTGGTGACGGGGCGCAGCTCCGCGATCCACTCCCCGTGGCCCGAGTCGATCCGGGCGAGGACTGCCTCCGGCACGTAGGGGCGCACGTGGGGGGCCAGGGCCGGATCGTCGAGCGCCTCCGCGACCGGCGCGGGAGGGGCGACGAGACCCGACGCATCCATGAGGAGGGCCCCCCCGTCCGAGGGCATCGTGGACACCTCGCCCTCGAGCAGCTCGGCGAGCTCCGGGGCGAGGACGGTCGACCCGGGCTTGGCCGCGCGCTCCGCGCGCCCTACCGACGTCATGGCGGGGCCGGCGGACACCCAGCCCCAGCGCTCGTCCTCGTCGCCCAGGCTGGTGAGGGAGCAGGGGCCCACGCCCACGCCGATGCGCAGGCTCAGGGTGTGGCCCGGGTGGGGCTCCCAGTCCTCGATGAGATCGTGGGCGCGGCTGGCGCAGACGACGGCCCGGCGGGCAGCGAGGAGGAGCTCCGCGTCAGCGTCCGCGGGCCAGACCGCCACGACGGCGTCCCCGGCGAAGGCGACCACGTCGCCGCCCATCGAGTAGACGAGGTCCACGAGCTTGCCGAGCGATCCGGCGAGGATCGAGGTCAGCTTCTCGGCGCCTGCAGCGCCGTCGGCGGAGAGGTCGGCGGCGAGGGCCGTGAAGCCCGTGAGGTCTGCGAGGAGCGTCGCGGCCTGGAAGGAGGACGGGGTCCGCACGCTCGACGGGTCGGTCGCGAGCTGGGCGACCAGTCGGCGGGGCAGATAGCTCGTGAGAGCGTGGCTCGTGCCGCCCATCGCGCCTTCCGTCCCGCCCCACGCCCCGATGCGCGGCGACGAGCCAGCTTACAGGGGTTTCTCCGCGCGGCACTCGGCGTAGCAGAGGGGGATGTCGCCATGGGGGACGAAGACGACCTCACCGAAGGGGTTGAGCGTCGGGACGCCCCCCGGTCCCACCTCGACCATCGCGCCCACGTAGCGGTCCTGGCCCACCTCGCCGTCGAGGAGGCCCGCGTGGCGGATCACGAAGCCGGCGCCGCCGATGGCTCCCCAGGTCTCCGACGGCGACGGCAGACCCGCGGTGACCCCCCACACCTCCTCCAGCTCGCGGAGGTGCGCGAGCGGCGCCCCGGTGATGTCCCCGTCCCGGCGGAACAACCCCTTCTGGAAGAGGCGGCCGCCCGGCTTGAGCACCCGGAACGCCTCCGCGAACAGCGCCTTCTGGTCCCAGGAGTACTCGGCGGACTCGAGGAACCAGACGAGGTCGAAGCTCGCGTCGGGGAAGGGGAGCTCGTGGTAGTCCGCGACCGTGAAGGTCACTCGGTCCGCGAGGCCCCGCTCGGCGGCGAGCCCGTTGGCGAGGTCGACCTGCACGGGCGAGATGGTGACGGCGTCAACGCGGACATCGGGGAAGGCCGACGCCGTGTCCAGGGCCGGCCCGCCGACGCCGCACCCGCAGTCGAGCAGGTGGTCGCCGTCGCGCAGACCTGCGCGCCGGGCGAGCTCCAGGTTGTGGGCCCGCGGATCCTCGGTGCCCTCCGGTCCCACGCGCAGCAGCCCCGACTGGAAGGTCGAGCCGGCGTACTCGAGGAACGTGGGGCTGTGGGCGTCGTAGACGGCGCGGACCTTCGCCCGCATCGTCTCGACGTCGGTCTCGTCCGTCACCGGGGGGTCAGCCCGCGGCGTTGTCGCCGACCGCGTCGCCGAGGCTGGCGACGAAGGACTCCACTGCGGCCCGGTCCAGGCCCTGGATTCCACCCACGAGGTCGTCTGTGGCGTCCACGCCGAGCTCCTCGAGGGCTCCCTTCGGGTCGTCGAACAGGCGGGTGCGGTAGTCGGCGTCAGCGAGGGCCTTGCCGATGACTTCGGGCGGGAGCTGGATCACGAGAACCTCCAGGGGCGGTGTAAGGGCGAGTAAGGGTCGTGAACACCCTAATCCGGCGATCCGCCCGAAAGCAATCGCGCGAAGAGAGCCTGGAGCGCCTGGTCGATCGCAGCCTTCATCATCCCCTTGCGCCGGTCGATCCAGTCCGCGGCGTCGTCGAGGCCCAGGCGGAGGGCAGCGGCGCGGGCCTGATCGAGGTCGGCGGACGACTCGGCGAAGAGCTCTTCGATGCCGCCGCCGAGCACGAGCTTCTTCATCATGGGCCCCGCCCCGTCGGCGCCCCCGAACCGGCGGACGATCCAGGTGTGGCGGCCCCCGGCGAGGTCGTCGCGCGCGTCCATGGCGTCGTTGAAGAGCTGGGCGGCGCGCACCGCGTGGAAGACGAGCGTCTGGAGATCGTCGAGCTGGTGCTGGAGCCCGAGGCGGTGGAGCAGCGCCGCGGACGGCAGAAGCAGGGGCAAGCTGCGCCGGAGGATGGCGTCGTACTCGGCCGCGCCGAGCGTCGCCGTAGGGTCCAGCAGCCGGCGCTCCATGAGCATGGCGGCTCCGTAGTCCGCCCAGATGCGCTCGAAGGTGTCCCAGTAGGCCGGGTCTGGTCCCACGATGCGCGCGATGCCCGCCTGGTGCGCCGCGAAGAACGCCTGCCCGAGGAACATGGTGGCGACGGGCTCGCCCAGGCCCTCGTCCATGTGGTCGTCCTGGACGCGGACCGCGGCGTAGCCGAGCCAGGACGACGTGAGCAGATCCGCGAGGACGTCGGGGGCCGGGTCGTGGCGCCCCGCGAGCCACAGGGGGAGGACGAGGACGGGCTGGGAGTTGACCCCGATGTAGTACTCGGGGTCCTCGCCCCGGAGCCAGCCGTGGCGCTCCATCAGTGCGTCGAAGGCCTCGTGGAGTTCAGGGCCGCAGCGGGCGCGGACGGCGCGGAGGGCGTCATCCACGAGGGCGGTGACTTCGGCGGGGGTCATGGAGGCTTGGTGGACCCTCGAACTCAGGCGGGCAGCTTGACGACCAGTGCCTGCCCGGTCCTCAAGGCGAAGACGGACTCGGGCTTGTCGGCGAAGTACTCATCGACCGCTCTCTTTGCGGCGTCCCGATACGCCTCGAACCCGTAGTCGTCGAACAGGAGGAATCCCCCGGGGTTCGTGCGCGGGTAGAAGAAGGCGCAGCAGTCCCGCACCGCGCTGTAGATGTCGACGTCTATGTGGACGAGGGAGAAGGATCGCTCCTCGACGGGCGCGAGGGTTCCGGGGATGAACCCGGGGTGGATCTGGACGTTGGCGAAGTCCGAGAGGAGTGCCGTCACTCGCTCGAGGGAGGTGTCATTGAAGTCGCCAGGCTCGTGCCCGTCTCGCTCCTTGTCTGCGTCGGCCGGCATTCCCTCGAAGCTGTCGAAGCAGTGGAGAGGCCGTTCGTCCCCTGCTTCGCGCAGGAGCTCAGCGAGGTACCAGGAGGTGCCTCCCCGGAAGACCCCTGCCTCCACCCAGTCGCCGGCGACGCGAAGCGCCTGGTGCGCCGTCTGCCGCATGATCCAGGCCCGGTCGGGGCGGGTGAGGGTGTGTTCGGCGAACCGCGCGAACTCGCGCTGATAGCCGTCCTCCTCCGAAGGGGTGTAGATCGGATACGTGTTTGGGGGGGTCGGGACGTAGACCGATCCTTGCGAGGAGCGCGTGAGCTGGTATCCGGCCAGCTTGAGCGCGGCCTGCACGGTGTCCTTGACGAGCTTGGAGGCGGTTTTTGTGACCATTGCGGGAAGCTAGGACATCGCGGGCCCCGGCGCTCGTCCGTTCCAGCCACCCTGCTCTCTCGCGGGATCCGCTTTCCCGACAGGCACGCGCGCGTACACTCGACCGTCATGGAGCCGACCGACGTCACCGATCCCGACTACTTCCACAAGGTGGTCGATTGTCAGTGGGCGTGCCCGGCGCACACCAACGTGCCCGAGTACATCCGCCTCATCGCGCAGGGCAGGTACACCGACTCGTACATGCTCAACCGGCGCAGCAACGTCTTCCCGGGGATCCTCGGGCGCACGTGCGACCGGCCCTGTGAACCCGCGTGTCGGCGGGGACGGGTGGAGGAGAAGCCCGTCGCCATCTGCCGGCTCAAGCGGGTCGCGGCGGACCTGAAGGGGGACGTCACCGACCTCCTCCCGAAGGCGCCGGCGCAGACGAACGGCAAGAAGATCGCGCTCATCGGAGCGGGCCCCGCGTCCCTGACGGTGGCCAACGATCTCGCCCCGCTCGGCTACGAGATCACCATCTTCGAGGCCCTGCCGAAGCCCGGCGGCCTCATGCGGACGAACATCCCCAGCTTCCGCCTGCCGGTGGAGGTCCTCGAGTTCGAGGTCGAGGCCATCACGGGGATGGACAACGTCACGCTGCACTGCAACCACCGGGTCGAGTCGCTCAAGGAGCTGCTCGATGAGGGTGGGTTCGACGCGGTGTTCGTCGGCACCGGCGCCCCGAAGGGCAAGGAGCTGAACCTGCCGGGTCGGCAGGAAGCGGACGCGAACGTCCACATCGGCATCCAGTGGCTGGAGAGCGTCCACTTCGAGCACATCGACAGCATCGGCACGAACGTCCTCGTCATCGGTGTCGGCAACACGGCGATGGACTGCTGCCGCACCAGCAAGCGCCTCGGCGGCACCAATGTGAAGGTCATGGCCCGCAAGGACCGGCGGTACTTCAAGGCGTCGCCCTGGGAGCTGGAGGACGCCGAGGAGGAGCTCGTCGACATCCTCGAGAACCACAGCCCATCGAGCTTCGTGGTCGAGGACGGCAAGCTGACGGGGATGATGTTCGACATCGTCGAGTGGCATCCCGACCCGGAGTCGGGGCGCCTCAAGAGCACCAAGCTGGACGAGGTCCTCATCCCCTGCGACGACGTCATCCTCGCCATCGGCCAGGACAACGCCTTCCCCTTCATCGAGCGGGACATCGGCATCGAGTTCGGCAAGTGGGACATGCCGGTGGTCGACAAGACGACCTTCATGACCTCGCGCCCCGGCGTGTTCGTCGGCGGGGACGCGGCCTGGGGCCCGGAGAACATCATCTGGGCCGTCGAGCACGGGCACCAGGCGGCCATCAGCATCGACATGTACTGCCGCGGCGAGGACCTGGCGACGGACCGCAAGCCCCGGACGGTCGAGCTGAACAGCGTGAAGATGGGCCTGCACGAGTGGGCCTACAGCAACGACTACAGCAGCAAGCCCCGCACGAAGATGAACCACGCGGACCTGATGGCGCGGTTCGAGAAGCTCAGCCTGGAGGTGGAGCTCGGGTTCGACATCGAGCAGACGGCGCGGGAGGTGCAGCGGTGCCTCAACTGCGACGTGCACACCGAGTTCGACGCGCCGCTCTGCACCGAATGCGACGCCTGCGTCGACATCTGCCCGGTGAACTGCCTGACGATGACGGCGAACGCGCCGGAGGCAGAGCTGCGGCGATCCCTGACCGTCCCGGCGAACAACACGGAGCAGGACCTGTACGTGTCCGAGGCGCTGCCCCAGACGGGGCGGGTGATGGTCAAGGACGAGGACCTGTGCGTCCACTGCGGGCTCTGCGCCGAGCGCTGCCCCACGGCGGCGTGGGACATGGCGCTCATGGACCTGAAGATCCCCCACGCGAAGGAGCAGCACGCGTGAATACTCCGGCTTCGCCCTCCGCGGGCGCCCGGGCCGCCGACCGGCGCACCACCCGGGTCAACGACTTCGCCATCAAGATCGCCACCGTGAACGGCACCGGCTCGGCGTCCGCCAACGGCATGCTGATGCAGGCGATCTTCCGCATGGGCGTGCCCATCTCCGGCAAGAACGTCTTCCCGTCGAACATCCAGGGGTTGCCCACCTGGTACGAGATCCGGGTGAACGGCGAGGGCCACACGGCCCGCACGCCGATCTTCGACATCTTCATCGCGATGAACCCGCAGACGTACGCGAAGGACCTCGAGACCGTCGCTACGGACGGCTGGTTCCTCTACGACAACACCTGGCCGTTCGACAGCGCGCTGCTGGACTCGCGGCCGGACGTGACGCCGCTCGGGCTGCCGCTGGCGAAGATGTGCGCCGAGCACTTCACCGGGAGCCGCACGCGCATCCTGATGAAGAACATCACGTACGTGGGCGCGCTGGTGGCGCTCCTCGACCTCGACATGGACGTGGTCGAGGAGATGCTGGTGGAGAAGTTCTCGCGGAAGGCGCACCTGCTGGATGCGAACCGCAAGGCGCTCAAGCTCGGCGAGGACTACGCCCGCGAGCACTTCCAGTGCCCGCTCCCCATCCGGGTCAAGACGCTCGACAAGACCTCGAACCACATCATGATCGACGGGAACACCGCGGCGGCCCTGGGCTGCATCTGGGGCGGAGCGACGGTCGCGGCCTGGTACCCCATCACGCCGAGCACCTCGCTGGTGGACGGGTTCACGAAGTTCGCCGAGAAGTTCCGCGTCAACGAAGACGGCACCCGCAACGTCATCATCATGCAGGCCGAGGACGAGCTGTCCGCGGCGGGGATGACCATCGGGGCTGGCTGGGCCGGCGCACGCGCCTTCACGAGCACGAGCGGCGCCGGCATCTCGCTGATGAACGAGTTCCTGGGGCTGGCCTACTACGCCGAGATCCCCAGCGTCTTCTTCAACATCATGCGGACGGGCCCCAGCACCGGGATGCCCACCCGGACGCAGCAGGGCGACATCTTCAGCACCGCGTACGCGTCCCACGGGGACACGGCCCACATCTGCCTGTACCCGGCGGACCCGGGCGAGTGCTTCACGATGGCGAAGGACGCCCTGGACCTCGCCGAGCGGTACCAGACGCCGGTCTTCGTGGTCAGCGACCTCGACATCGGGATGAACGACTGGATGGTCGAGCGGTTCACCTGGGACGACGCCTACCGGCCGGACCGCGGCAAGGTGATGAGCGCCGAGGACCTGGAGAAGGCTGAGGCGTTCTACCGCTACCTCGACGTGGACGGGGACGAGATCCCCTACCGGTCCCTGCCGGGGGTGCATCCGAAGGGCGCCTACTTCACCCGCGGTTCCGGGCACGACAAGTACGGGCGCTACACCGAGGACAGCGAGCTGTACCAGGAGGTCGTGGACCGCCTGAAGCGCAAGGTGCAGAGCAGCGGCAAGACGTCGCCCCAGCCGGTCATCGAGCGGCAGGAGGGGGCGAGCATCTCCATCGTGACCATCGGCGGCTGCGACCGCGCGGTGCGCGAGGCGGTGGCCCACTGGAACGAAGAGGGGGTCGCGGTCGACTTCATGCGCATCCGCGCCTTCCCGTTCTCGCCGGCGGTCGAGGAGTTCCTCGCCGAGCACGACCAGAACTACATCGTCGAGCAGAACCGGGACGGGCAGCTCCACCGGATGCTGATCCTGGAGACGGACATCGAGAAGAAGCGGGTCACGAGCGTGACTTCGTACAACGGGCTGCCGCTGTCGGCGCACCACGTGCGGTCGGGCATCGAGAGGAAGCAGGCATGAGCTGGATCAAGAAGCCGGTCGCCCGCCACCCGGGCCTGCCGAAGAACGCGGTCGGGCTGACGGTCCGTGACTACGAGGGGTCGATGTCCACGCTGTGCGCGGGCTGCGGCCATGACAGCACCACGGCGGCCATCATCCAGGCATTCTGGGGGCTGGGGGTGGAGCCGCACAAGGTGGTGAAGCTGAGCGGCATCGGCTGCTCGAGCAAGACGCCGACGTACTTCCTCGGCGAGGCCCACGGGTTCAACTCGGTGCACGGGCGGATGCCGTCGGTGGCGACGGGGGCGAACGCGGCGAACCAGGACCTGACGTACATCGGGATCTCGGGCGACGGGGACTCGCTGAGCATCGGGCTCGGGCAGTTCTGCCACGCGATCCGGCGCAACGTGAACCTGACCTACGTGTGCGAGAACAACGGGGTGTACGGGCTCACGAAGGGCCAGTTCTCGGCGTCGGCGGACGTGGGGAGCAAGAGCAAGAAGGGCCAGACGAACGACGCCCGGCCCATCGATCCCTGCATGCTCGCCATCACGCTGGGCGCCACGTTCGTCGCCCGCGGGTTCAGCGGCGACAAGGGCCAGCTGGTCCCGCTGCTCGAGGCGGCGCTGCGGCACAAGGGCTTCGCGTTCGTGGACGTGATCTCGCCGTGCGTGGCGTTCAACGACCACAGGGGCAGCACGAAGTCCTACATGTACACGCGCGAGAACTACCACCAGGTGACGGAGGCGACGCTGGTGCCTCTGCGCCGGGAGATTGTGGCGGAGCAGGGGGCGCCGGGGACCAGCACGCAGGTGCGCCTGCACGACGGGAGCACGGTGACGCTGCGCTCGCCCGAGGGCGACTACGACGTGAGCGACCGGGGGGCGGCGAACAAGCGCCTGAGCGAGATCAAGGACGCGGGCGAGGTGGCGACGGGGCTCCTCTACTTCGAGGAGTCCGACAGCGACATGCACAGCAGCAACCGGACGGCGCCGGGGGATCTGGTGAACCCGGACTGGGACCGCCTGTGCCCCGGGAACGACGCCCTCCAGGGGCTGATGGACAGCTTCCGGTAGGCGCGGTGTCGATGGACTGGCCTCCGCTGGAGCAGATCCTCCAGCTGTTGGGGGACTTCCCGCTGCACAAGCGGCTGGGGTTCGAGCTGGTGGAGGCGAAGGACGGGCGAGCGCGGGCGCGCTGCCACGTCATCCCCGAGGTGGTGAACATCGGCGGGGTGCTGCACGGCGGGGTGATCTACGCGGTGATGGACATCGCGGCGTTCTGCGCCGCGGTGACGGTGATTCCGGAGAAGCACAACGCCGCGACGGCGGACATCAGCGTCCAGGTCCTGCGGGCGACGCCGCCGGGGGCGGTGCTGGAGCTCACGGCCGAGGTCCGCAAGCTGGGCAAGCGCCTGGTGTTCGTGGACGCCGAGGCGACGCTGGACGGCGAGGTGGTCGCGCTCGCGCGGGTCACGAAGTCGGTGTTCGCGATCAAGGGGACGCTGGGGTAGGGGTGGGATCGTCGGGCGCGTGGCCTATGATCCGAGCATGAGCGCCGAAGACCGACGGAAGCGCCTGATCGGGACCGTGCAGGTGCACCGGTCCCACGAGGCGGCGCGCCAGGCGGACGCCGAGCAGCAGGCGGCGATGACCGTGGAGGAGCGGCAGGCGGCGGCGCGGGAGCTGAAGCGCCGGGCGTGGCCCGGGCCGAACCCGGATGTGCGCGAGTACGAGCGGGCTCCGTGAACCTCGGGCACTTCTCGGCGGACACGGCCGAGCTGGTCCGGCTCTTCGCCAAGCACGCCGTCGACTGGGTGCTCGTGGGTGGCGAAGCCGTCATCTACTACGGCTACGCGCGTCTGACGGGCGATGTGGACTTCTACTACCGGCGGAGTCCGACGAACGCAGCGCGGGTCTTCGCCGCGCTCCGGGAGTTCTGGGGCGGCAGAACAAGCGCGCGTCGGGTCGACACAAGGACCTCGACGACGTGGAGATGCTGACCCGCAGCCGCGACTGACCCCCGCGGCGTACCATCCCTCGGTGCGTCTCCCTCGGACCATCGGTCGCTACGAGCTCCTCGACCTGCTGGGCAAGGGCGGCAGCGGCGCGGTCTACCGGGGGCGTGAACACGGCGACCTCGGGCTGACCCACGACGTGGCCATCAAGGTCCTGAGCGCTTCCTACGAGCGCATGGGAGGCCGCGCCGCCTTCGCGGACGAGGCGCGGATGCTCGCGCGCATCGCCCACCCCTGCGTCGTCCCCATCCGCAACTTCACGCTCCTCCAGGACGAGGACCTCGGCGAACTGCCCGTCATCGTCATGCCGCTGGTGAGGGGGACGAAGCTCTCCACCCTGCTGCGAACCTGCCGGCGCGAGGGGGTGCTCATGCCGTTGGCGGCGAGCCTGCACCTGCTTCTGCAGCTCGCAGATGCCCTCGAAGCGGTGCACTCCGCGACCGACGAAGAGGGCCGCCATCTCCAGATCGTCCACCGGGATCTCAAGCCGGCGAACCTCATGGTCTCACCCCAGGGCGATCTCCGGGTCCTCGACTTCGGCATCGCTTGGGCGAATCAGCGGGAGGCGGAGAAGACCCAGAACGTCGTGAAGGGCACTCTGCGCTACCTGTCGCCCGAGCAGATCGGCGGGCTCGAGCCGGACGGGCGCTCGGATCTGTACGCCGTCGGCGCCGTCGCCTTCGAGATGCTGGTCGGGGAGCCCTTCGTCCGCACCGAGGACGACCGGGACATCACCGGAGCGGTGCTCGGCGCCTTGCTGCGGACCCGACTCGTCCACCGCCTCCCCGCGCTGCGGCTTCAGCTGCGCGAGGCCCATGGCCTCAGCCAGGCGGAGGCGGAGCACGTCACCGACCTGCTCGTGCGCCTGCTCCAGACGGACCGGGACAAGCGGTTCCCCCACGCCCGGGCCCTGAGCGCCGCCCTGGACGCGGTGGCCGAGGGGCGGCCCCTGCGGAGGGCGCGGCGCTGGCTCGGGCGGGTCGCCGATGGGGCGCCGGTGGCGGAGAGGGCCAACCTGACCGTCCCGACGCCGGTGGTCGAGGACCCGGACGACGAGCCGTCGCCGTCCGGAGGGCAGGACCGCGAGCCCCGCTCCGTGCTTCCGTGGCTGCTCGCCGCGCTCGTGGTCGCGGGGGTCGGCCTGGGGTGGTGGGCGTCGCGGTGGAGGCCGGAGCCGCCCCGCATCCGGCTGATGGGCGCGGAGGCGGCCGTGTCGCTCCCCGAGGCGCCAGACGACGCGCCCACGACCCCCACGGTGACCCACGCGCCACCGCGGCCGCTGCCCCCATCGGGCGACCGGGTCTTCCGGGCCGAGCTGCCCCGCGACGGCGTGGACTGCATGCCGTTCGTGCACCTGCGGTCGGTGGACGGAGGACCCTGGGTGACGAAGGCGATGGATGGTGACGACCGGCGCTGGGAGGTGCGGGTCGCGCACCATGAGTTGGCGGCGTTTCCCGGCGGGGCGGAGTACTGGATCCGATGTGGCAGTCCGGAGAAGCCGGCGGTGGCTGCGTGGCGCTCGGCGAAGAACCCCGCGAGGCTGCCGCTGTGAGAGGCGAGGGAAGGGGACGGGTGGGGGCGGCCGCGCTCCTCGCTGCCGCCGTGGGCGGGTGCGTGTCGGCGAACGACGACGACTCGGCGGTCCCCCCACCGGAGCCGCTCGTGGTGGTCACCTTCAACACGGGGACGACGGAGGGGCTGCCCCACGAGGCGGCGCCGGACGATGGCTACGGGGACGAGCAGGCCGCCATCAGCGACGCCTGGTACGGCGACGGTCTCGCCTGGAGCCCGGTCGTCGAGGACGCGCGGGCCTGGTTCGCGGAGACGCCGGCGGACATCGTGGGTTTCCAGGAGGTGTTCTGGAGCGGGGAGTGCCCCGGGATCCCTGGGGATTTCCATCCCGGTTGGGTATGCGACGGGTGGTCGGACGGGGACCCCACGGTCGCGCAGACGGTGCTCGGCGCCGGCTGGCAGGTGGCGTGTCACGCAGGGAAGCCGGACAAGTGCGTCGCCGTGAGGCGTGCGGTGGGGACCATCGTGGGGTGTGACGACGCCCTCTGCCTGGACGCCCTGGACGGAGCCGAGGTGGAGGGGTGTGGGAGTGGCTCGCGAGTGGGTCGCGCGCGGGTGGCGTTGGTCGACGGTGGCGAGCTCACGGTGGTGCACGTCCACGGGAGCTCCGGCTTGAGCGCGGACGACAAAGCGTGCCGCGAAGCGCAGTTCCGATTGGTGTTCGAAGACCTGGGCGACGGCGAGCCCGCGGCGAACGGGGACCGCAACGTGGTGCTCGGCGACTTCAACACGGACCCGGGGCGCTTCCTGGGGACGGACGCGAGCGCGGCGTACCTGGCGGGGGTCGCCGATGGCTCGGAGTACGCCTTCCACACGGAGGTCGGCCCGGACGCGACCCCGACGTACGCCGGGCTGGCGAACATCGACCACGTCCTGAGCGACGGGTTCGTCGGCGACTGCTGGCACGCGGGGATCGACGGGCGCGAGGCGGTGTCCGACGCCGTGTACTTCGACCACGTGCCCGCGGTGTGCGCGCTGGAGCCGCGGTGAAGGTCAACCTGGTGGACGGGACGTTCGAGCTGTTCCGGTGCCACCACGGAGCGCCCCGGGCGCAGGTGGACGGCCGAGAGGTGGGCGCCGTGCGGGGACTCGTGGCGACCCTGGCCTCGCTGCTGCGCCGGGACGACGTGACCCACGTGGCCGTGGCGTTCGACGCGATGGCGCCGCCGCGGGGTGCGCTCGGGGGAGGGGACGCCGAGGTGATCCGGTCCCAGGCGCTGTTGGCGTTCGAGGCCGTGCGGGCGCTCGGGGTGATGCTGTGGCCGATGACGCGCTACCAGGCGGACGACGCGCTGGCGAGCGGCGCGGCGCAGCTGCGGGACGTCGCCGAGGTGGTGATCTGCACGAGCGACAAGGACCTGCTGCAGTGCGTGCGTGGGGACCGGGTGGTGGTGTGGAACCGCATCCGCAAGGAGGTCAGGGACGAGGCGGAGGTGCGGAGCAAGTTCGGGGTGGCTCCGCAGCAGATCCCCGACCTGTTCGCGCTGGTGGGCGACCCGAGCGACGGCCTCCCGGGCGTGCCCGGCTGGGGCTGGACGAGCGCCGCCAAGGTGCTCGCGGAGTACGGCGCCATCGAGCAGATCCCCCTGGACGAGCGCGCGTGGACGGTGACGGTGCGCGGCGCGAAGCGGTTGGTGGAGACCCTGCGGGAGCGTCGGGTCGAGGCGCTGCTGGGGCGCGACCTGTCGCGACTGCGCGAAGACCTGCCGGTCCCGGCGTCACCCGCCCAGCTCGAGTGGCGAGGCGTCAGGCAGCCCGCGCTGGACGAACTGCTGGCACGCCTGGGCGACCCGAACCTCGCCGAGTGGGTCCCGGACCGATTGGGGTGAGGTCAGAGTTGGCCAGGGACGTAGCGGGCGTCGGACCGCCACACGAACCGACGGGCCGCCCGAAGTCCGGCCTCGAACTCTGAGGCTTGCTCTGGACCCAGGACCATTCGAGGCTCCACTCGGGGAGATGTGCGCCAGCCGCCGAGTCCGTACCCGAGCCCGAAGGCGAGCTCTCGCTCCCGTCCACTTCTGAGCTCCTCAGGCAGATCCAGGGCTGCGAGAGCCTCCTCCGCTGACAGTCCGGTTACGGTCTCGAGGGCTCCCACAGAGCGCGCGGACACAGTCCAACACAGGCGGGGCGCTGCTTCGCAGAGCTGACGACCTGTCCATCCATGCTGGTCGCCAGCGATCGGTGGTGCCTCGCCCAAGCCTAGCCACAGCGCCTCGAGCTCGCTGGAGTTGATCTGTGCGTCTTCCGGGGGGATGGCCGCGAGGAGCTCGGCGACGGAGACGCCCTCGCTCATGAGGTCTCCCAGTCGGCGTCCAACTCCCTCGGCGAAGAAGGCCCGGTCGAGGGCGCTGGACCCTTCCTCCCCCGGGAAGTGCTCGAGGAGGCTTCTCCAGCCCCCTTCCACCCCGTGCTGCGCGGCGCGGGAGTTGAATCCCGCGAGTCGGTAGTGGGTGGCACGCGCGTAGCCTTCCGGCATCGTACGGGCCTCTGCGACTGCCTTGTCCGGCGGGACTCTGTAGATCCCTCCCCCTCGGAACGCCCGAAGGTCCTCCACCCTCGGGCGGTCGGATGGACGGGGGTGCGCCAACTGGAGGACGAGGGAGGGGAGTGCGAGGACGGCGACCAGTCCGAGCCCGACGCGAGGCATGCGGAGGGAGACCCGCGTGAGCAGCATCGCGAGAGGGGCGAGCGTTGCGATGAGGGCGAGGGCGACGTAGCGGACCTCGGTTGGTCCGGGAGCCCAGTCGACGCCGTCAAAGAACAAAGAACTCTCGACCCGGGACCCGGAAAGGACGTAGGCGACCGCGTGGAGTGCCGGAAGCGACGCGACCGCCTGCGCCAAGGGAGAGCCCTCTCGCCTCACGGCTCCCCACACGCCGTAGGCCAACCCGCCAGCGAGGGCGATGCTCCAGAGCATCCCCGCTGCGGCTGCGGTTCCCGCCAGGGGAGGACTCCAGGCCAGCGGGCGCGGGAGGCCAAAGAGTCGATCGGCGAACGTCGCGCCGACGACGTCCGGGAGCTTTGCCAGAACGGACGCGTCCGACGCTGAGGACTGCTTGATCGTCCACATCACCTGCAAGAAGACGTCATGGAACGCGAAGATCGACTCCGCGCGGCTCGAAGTGAGAACAAGAGCGGACTGGAGGCCGCAGAGGAGCGGGAAGGTGAGCAAGCCGAGGGCGAGTCGGCCCAGCCCGGTAACTCCGGCCCTGCGCCAGGCGAGTAGTCCGAAGGCAGGGGTGAAACAGATGGCGGTGCGCGTGTACCAGATGGCCATGCCGAGAACCGCAGCGCCGAGGAGGACTGAGCGCTTCCGCGGGCCGCTCGACTCTCCGCACCGAAGCGCCAGGAGCACCCAGAAAAGCGTCGTGGCGTGCGAGCCGACCATAGCTATGGCTCCGTCCCGCACCACGAAAGGCGCAGCGGCGAAGAGAACGGGGAACAGGATCGCGGCACGCGGCTGCTCTGCCCGATGCAGGAGGTCCTGCATCAACCAGGTGATTCCGAGGACATACCCGAGCCCCACCCAGCGCCAGGCGAGGAAGCCGTCGGAGAAGACCAGGCTGCCGAGGGCGGCGAAGGTGGCGTCGATCCACGAGGAGCCGCGGTAGAGGTCCACCTGATACTCGACGAATGCGCTTGCGCCGCCCCGGACGAGGAAGAAGCCCACCTCGCCGACCCAGCTATCCTCGAAGTCGTGGAGATGGAGAGGGACGTCGGTGAGCCGTAGAGCACACGTCAGCAGAGGCAGCAGACAGAGAAGTGCTCGTCCGAGTGCGCCGCCGGTCATCGTGGGAGGGTACCGCCCCCTCGTGTTCGGGTGTTTGCTCCTCGCCGTTCTCGCTGCTCCGCATCGGGCCGCCGGACAGTTCGTCGAACATGCTTGGTGTGTCGATCAGTCCGGGGGGTTCTCGAACTGGGGCGCCTGCACAGGGGCGCTCTCCTGCAGTGGCACTCACATGTCCATCGCCGCCGCACTGGCTGCGGCGGAGGTGGCACCGGACCCGGATCCCAGCGACCCACCGCAGCACAAGATCTGCGTGGCATCTGACGGGTCCCCCCACGTTGAGTCCGTCGTGATCGACAACTCGACAGGAGTCCTTGGCGACCTCCTGTCGGTTGAGTTCTTCGGGTCCGTGGTGGGCACCAACTGGTGCGATGATGGGCTCGGGAGCGAAGCCGCCGGGATCGTGTTCGTCGGGCAGCCTGGCAGTGCTCGAGCGACGAACGTCTACGGATTGCGCACGGACGCCGCAGACTGTTCGCGCCCGCGCCCTGTCCTGGACGTTCAAGAAGGCGAAGGCACGCTCCAGTGGAGTGTGGTCCGGGGAGGGCCCACCGCGCTGACCGGAGCGGTCGGTGACCACCAGCTTGTCCTCATGCAGTCCCTTGTGGACCAGGTAGTCGGGCCTGCGGTCGCGGGCGGACCGACTGTTTGGATCGGCGGTAGCGTCGTGTCGTCGGGTCAACTCTCCGGTCAGGCTCTGGTCGAGAACCTCGTTCCTGGCGGGGGGATTCTCATCCAAAGCTCCGTGTTCTTCGGTTCAGTGATCTCGGGGGCACCACTGATCGACTCCGCAGGTGGGGTACACCTTTGGGACGCGCGGTTCCTCGGGAACGTGGTCTACGACAGTCCTCTCGTCCAGTTGACTCCGGACGCGACCGGGATTCGCTATCGATCGAGCATCATGGATTGTGAGTTCGCCGGGAACCGCTTGCTGACAGGAGGAGCAGCCACGCCGGCGATCTCTATTCAGCCTCTGACGGTCTTTCCAACCGGCGGCTTCAATCCAACGTGCCTGCCGCCTTCGTCCCACTCGATCGAGTTCCACTCTCGGGCCCAGCCGGTCGCCACGGGGATGCCTTCGACGTCTCCCTTGATCGCGCTCGGTCCGCACGTTGGCATCACAAACGAGAGCTTCCGCCTCTACCGGAACTACTTCGTTGACAACGAGGTGGGAGCAGGTGGAGCGGTGCTCGAGTTGGAGCCCGGACACATCGGCACCGAGCTCTTTCTCCTTCACAATCTCCTCGACTCCCCTCTAGCCCCGCTCCTTCGGGCGAGTGGAGGCTCTGCCTGCTCACTCCACTCGGGGAGGAACCTACTGCTCGGACAGCCGTTCAACGACCTCGGTGGGGTGTTCGCCACCGGGGAGTCGAGCATGGACGTGGTCGTCGACGAGTCGCAGTGGCTGACTTCCGTACCCCCCGGGATCTACGGGCCCACGCTCGAAATCGGAGCACCTCCGACGTTCGATCCGCCGGGCTCGGTCGCAGCCGAGTCGGACTGCGCGCGAAGCGTGCGTACGTGCCCTGAGGTCGGGGTCGGGTGTCCGGGAGGGGGGTTCGGTCTCTGCGTCCTGGGAGGCGCGATGGCATACCAGTGGGGCGGGACCAGCCCCGGCGACTGGGCGGACCAGCCCTGGCCGTGGCCGGACACCGTCCTCGACGTCTCGCCTCCCTGGAGCTTCGCGCCGGGTCCTCAAGGCTGGGCCTGCTTCGAGCGCCCCGTACCCTCCGACTCGTTCGAGAAATACGATGCGGACGGCTACACCGACCTCGTCGACTGCGACAACCTCGACGCCTCCGTCATCCCCATCCTGCCGACGTACGACGGCTACGACGTGCCCTGGTGCAATCCGACTGCTGGTGGTTGCTACACCTGTCCCCCTGACTCGTGCTGGCCCCCGGGCGTAGACGAGTGCCCGGAGCTTCCTGGCGACGACGACGACTCGGCCGGCGACGACGACGACTCCGCCGGCGGCGACGATGACGACTCGGCCGGTGACGACGACGACTCGGCCGGCGACGACGACGACTCCGCTGCCGACGACGACGACACGGTCGACGACGACGACTCCAGCGCTGTCGACGGTGACGACGCCATCTCCACCACCGTCATCGTCGCTCCCACCGGCTGCGAAGACACCCGCGGCTGCGGAGTCCCGCTCCCCATCGCCGCTAACGGCTTCCTTCTCGTCCTCGCCACGGGCCTCCGCCGGCGCCGCCGCTCTGACCCGCCCTGATGCGTGCCTTCGTCCGCCTGCGTGACCCGTCCGGCCGCCTGCACGAGCTCGGCCACGGCGACATCGTCGGGCGGCTGCGCCGGGCCGCGCTTCCCCTCGCGGACCCGCGGATCTCCGAAGCCCACGCCATGGTCTCGCTCCGGGAGCAGGAGCTGAAGCTCATCACTCTGCGCGGCGGCTTCGCCGTCGACTCGAAGCCCGTGAACGAGGTCACCCTCGCGCCGGACCTCCTGATCGAGCTCGCGCGGGACCTCTTCCTCACCGTCGAGGACGTCGTCCTCCCCGACCACGTCTTCGGCGTCGAAGGCGCCCTCCCCACCCAGGTCCTCCCTCCCGTCGCGTCCGTCGTCACCCGCCCCGCGTTCTCGCTCATCTACGGCTGGATCGAAGGCGCCGACGCCTGGCTCTGGAGCGACGGCGACGGCTACTCCGTCCGCCAGGGCGACGCCACCCGCACCCTCCAGATCGGCGACACCGTCGACATCCGCGGTCACCAGCTCCGCATCGTCGCCGTGCCCCTCGAGCTCGCCGGCTTCTCCGCCACCCGCCAGGCCGGCGGCGTCGGAGCCCCCCTGCACCTCGTCGCTCGCTACGACTCGGTGCAGATCGAGCGCGAAGGGGAGACCACGGTCCTCGCCGGCCTCCTCGGGCGCCTCGTCGCTGAGCTCGTCGAGGTGGGCGAGCCCCTGGAGTGGACCGCCCTCGGCCGGGTCCTCTGGCCCAAGGAGCCCGAGCTCGGGGTCATCCGCTCCCGCCTCGACGTGAACCTCTCTCGCCTCCGGCGCAAGCTCAAAGACCACCGCATCCGGCCCGACCTCGTCTGCACCGACGGCGTCGGCAAGGTCGGCCTGCACCTCTACCCCGGCGACACCGTCGAGGACCGCGGGTGAGTCGCCCCTTCCGCAAGGGCCCCGTCAGCGGCGTCCCACCCGCCGCCGACGTCTCCCACCCCGACCGCTCCGGCCCCTTCGACGTCCCCGACCGCAAGCGCTACTCGGCTGGCGGTCTCCTCGGTCGCGGAGGCATGGGGGAGGTCCGCTCCGCCCTCGACAGCCGGCTCGGCCGCGTCGTCGCCCGCAAGACCGCCCGCGGGGACGACCCGGCCGTGGCCCGTGCCCTCGTCGACGAGGCCCGCCTCGCCTCCCGCCTCGCCCACCCCTCGATCCTCGCCGTCCTCGACGCCGGCCGCGCCGCCGACGGCTCGCTCTACTACACGATGCCCGTCGTCCACGGACGGACGCTGGCCCGCACCATCGGCGACGCCCCCGACCTCGAAGCCCGCTTGCGCCTCGTGCGGCACTTCCTCGATCTGACCGACGCCGTCGCGTACGCCCACAGCCAGGGCGTCCTCCATCGGGACCTGAAGCCCTCGAACGTCCTGGTGGGGGAGTACGGCGAGACGACCCTCGTGGACTGGGGCCTCGCGGCCACCCTCGACGACGCTGCCCTCCCCGGCTCCCCCGCCGGCACCCCCGGCTACGCGAGCCCCGAGCAGGAGGTGGGCCTCCCGCTGGACGAGCGCTCCGACGTCTACTCCCTCGGCGCGACGCTGTACGCCATCATCGCGGGGCTCCCCCCGGACGAGACGACCCCCCGGCCCCTCGCCGACCTCGCGCCCGACTGTCCCAACGAACTCCTCGCCATCGTCGCCAAGGCGATGGCCGGCGATCCGGACGCCCGCTACCCCGACGCCCGCGCCCTCGCCCGTGACGTGTCCGCCTGGTTCGAGGGCCGGCGGGTCGGGGCCTACCGGTACACCCCCTGGGAGCTCGTCGTCCGGGCCGTGCGCGCGAACCGCGCCGCGTTCCTGCTCCTCATCGCCTCGGCGGTGACCGTCGCCGCGGTCGCGGGCCTCTCCTACAGACGCACGGTCGCCGAGCGCGACCGCGCCCGCCTCGCCGAGACAGAGGCAGTCTCCGCTCGGGCCGCCTCCGACGCCGAGCTCCACCGCGCGCTCATCGCCCAGGGACTCGTCGCCGCGAGTGGAGGACGCCGGGCCCACGCTGAGGTCCTCGCGTCCCAGGCGCTCGCCATCGCCGAGGCCCCTGCCGCCCGCGGAGTGCTCGCTCGCTTCGGAGGACGTCCCCGGCCGGAGCGGCTCCAGTCGATCCCCGTGGAGGCGTGCCTCCGTCGCGAGGTCTCGTGGGACGGGCGGCGGGTGGCGTGCGTGGGCCCCGACGACGTCCGGATCTACGAGCCGGATCGGTCCGCCGAGCCCGTCCTGCGGCACCCCATTGTCGCGTCGAACGTCGCGTTCGCGGGCGACCGCCTCCTCGTGACCTCGCGAGACGCCCCGGGCGTCCTGGTCCTCGACGACCGGAGCCCACGGTGGGTCGCCCCCGACGCACGGGAGGACCCCCTGTTGGAAGGCTCGCCCGACCCCTCCTGGGCGCTGGCGATCGACAACGGGGCGCTCCACCTCATCGATCTCGAGCGGGGGGAAGCGACGATGATCGAGGGGCCCTGCCGGGCGCCCGACCACCCCCAGGGCCACCGGCTGCTCGCGGGGGGGAGGGAGTATCTCCTCGCCTGCTCGGACGGGACCCTGCAGCGGGTCGACTTCGTCGCAGACGTGGCGACCGTGGTGGGTCACCTGCCCGAGGGGTTCCGGGCGGTGACCCAGATCGCCACCTTCGCCGACGACGAGACGCGGCTCCTCGTGTCCACCGCAGCCAACGAGGTCCTCCTGTACGACCTCGACTCCGCCCTCCTCGAGCGGCGGTTCCCGGCGACGGAGTCGAACGCCGCGGCGTTCGCGGGGAGCGGCGACCTCGTCGCCATCGCCAGCTTCGCGGGCGACGTCACGGTGTGGCGCATCGGCACCCAGCCCCCTCTCGCCACCTTGCCCAGCGGCACGGCGGCCCTGTACGTGAGCGACGACGTCGTCCGCGTCGCTGGCGCCTCCATCACGGACTGGAGGATCCCCACGGCCGCGCGGCCCACCCGGATCCCCGGGTCCTCGGGCATCGCGTCGCTCGCCGTCTCCTCGGACGGGGCCACCCTCGCGTCGGCCCGCGGCAGTGGAGACCTGCGGGTCCACGACACGGAGAGCGGCGAGCTCCTGCGGACGTTCCACTTCCACGACAGCGTGGTGAAGGACGTGGCCTTCTCTCCCGACGGCCGGCTGCTCGGCGCCGTGCACGCCGGAGAGCAGGCGGCTCATGTCCTCTCGGTGGGGGACTGGGAGCATCGACGCCTGGAGATGCGGTGGAACTTCCGTCGCGTGCTCTTCCCCGAAGACGGGCTGCTCGGGGTGGTCCCGTACGGACCTGGGCTGCTTCTCACGTTCCCCTATGCCCCAGGGGCCCTCCCCGAGGGAGACTTCGAGGGGCGCTACCTGGGCGAGTCCAGCGCGTTGGACGTGGAGGGCATCTCCGGCGAGGGGGCCTACGCGGCCTATCTCCGTGACGGGGACGTGCTCGCGATCGACGGCGACCAGCGGACGCGGCTGGGAAGAGTGGAGTCGACGTCGGTCTGCCAGGGCGGAGGCTGGACGGGGGTCACCTACCGCGGCGGGTTCACCCTGTACGGCGACGGCGCGCCCCGGACGGGCTCGTTCGAGGTCGGAGCCATCCCCCTGGAGTCCGCCATGAGCCACGACGGCCGCTATCTGGCTGTGGGGTTCGTCGACGGCGCGATCGAGGTGTGGAGCCCGGCGGGTCCGACGAAGCTCGCCGAGCTGCGGGGCCACACCGCGCAGCTGTCCGCGCTGGCGTTCAGCCCCGATGGGCGATGGCTCTACTCCGGGTCCTGGGACGCCGACGTGCGCGTCTGGTCCCTCGCGGAGCTGGAGGTCGACGCGGCGACGGTCGCCGAGGGTCTGCAGGAGGCCTGGGGGATGACCGTCGAGGCTGCCCTCGCTCCCTGAGGTCGGAGAGCAGACCTCCCGGGTGACGCCAGGAACGATGGACGCCGCGCCGATCTCCCCGGCCGCGGGCGCGCCAGTTTAGAGATCGGACAGATGGCGGTCGCGCTGCGCCCTCGTAGAACAAGAGGGCGACGCGGACCGAGGCGCCGTCTGGGTTCTCCAGGCGGGGGACGACCGAGGGGGCCGGGTCGCGGACTGGAGACCCCGATGAAGACCTTGCTCGCCTTGACCACCCTGCTCGCCGCCTCGATCGCGGCCCCTGCCTACGCCGCTGCGGACCTGGAGACCACGATCGGCGAGCCCTCGGGTCTCTACGTCGACCAGACCGGCACCTGGGACGTCGTCGTGGAGAACGTGGGCAACCGCAACGCCCGCAACGTCTCGCTGATCATCGAGCTGCCGGAGACGAACACGAGCCCGAACGTGTACGTCATGGGCGTGCTCGGCGCCTACTCGAGCTCCTGCTCGCTGGTGGGGACGACGCTGGACTGCTCCCTGGGTCGCATCCGCAAGGGCAAGGCGAAGACCGTCTCCTTCGACATCGACCTGCCCTACGCGGACGGCGGCCTCGAGGTCTACGCGAGCGCGGCCACCACGTCGAGCGAGTCGAACACCGGGAACAACGACGACAGCGTCATCCACAGCCAGCTCTACTACGCGAACGCCGTCGGGGCCCCCGTCGCCGTCCTGAACGAGCACTGCACCGGGCAGGGCCTGACCTCGTTCTACGAGTGCGCCATCTCCCCCGGCTCGATCAGCAGCCACCCGGCCACCTGGGAGGCGAACGGCACGATCAGCTTCCCGTTCTCGACGACGGTGACCGGGTTCTGGCAGCAGCCGACCGCGGACACGGTGGCGTTCCAGTACTGGGACAACGGAGCGATCGTCGCCGACTTCGAGGGAGTCGGAGTGGCGGGCGGATGTTGGGAGGGGCTGACGATCTTCTCCAACGGGCCCTGGGTCGCCCCCTACCGGATCTGCCCCTGAGGAGGGGGGCCGCGGACCCACCCGCGGCTCGGGCGGACGACCTCACCCGACACCCGTCTGCCCGCTCGCAGCGCCCCCGCCCGGCTCGTCCGGGTGGGGGCGTGGCGCTTGACGCAACCTGTGACAGACCGGGAGACGGGCGCGTCGGTACGGTCTCCTCATCAACCCGGGGGCGCGGTTCGCCCCCACCCGAGAGGACCGACCCATGAAGACCCTGACTCTGACCCTTGCGCTGCTCCTTGCCATGTCGACCTCGGCCCTCGCGGGGACCATCCGCGTCCAGAACCAGGACAGCAAGGAGCACACGATCGAGCTGAAGTGCAGCGGGTCGAGCAAGTCCGTGACGCTGAAGAGCTCCACCACGGCGAGCTACACGTTCCACTCCACGTCCGACTCGTGCGACATCGTGGGCGGGAGCATCGAGTTCCCCACGAAGAAGCTCGAAGACGGCCAGAAGTGGACGATCAAGAACGACGAGGCCAAGGAGAGCTGAGGCGTCTGGCGGGACCTACTCCACGTGGCCGGGGGCGAAGGAGGCACACTGGTCCGCGAGGGAGGTCCGGTGACTTGGAGCGAGGTCTCATGAGCGTGTTCGAGCGGGCCGCCCTGCGGCTGCTGGCCTGGGCGGGGCTCGACCTGGACTTCGCCATCTCGGTCCGCGACGAGCCCGTGAGCCGCATCACGGAGGCGCTGTACCTGGGGGTGCGGCCGGTTCCGGGTGCGGTCGCGGGGCTGCGGGACGTGGGGATCACCCACGTGGTCAGCTGCCTGCCCGAGAGCGAGCGGGCTGCGATGGCCTTCCTCGGCGACGCGTTCTCCACGCTCTTCCTTCCCCTCGCGGACCGGATGGACGAGGACATCGCGGCCACGTTTCCCGCGTGCCGCGCCTTCTGCGACGACGCGTGGGGCGCGGGCGGCCGGGTCTTCATCCACTGTGAGGTGGGGGTGAGTCGCTCGGCCTCGCAGGTGATCGCGCTCCTCATGCAGTCCGAGGGGGAGGGGTTCCTCGCCACGTACCAGCGGGTGCGGCGACGGAGGTCGCGGGTGTTGCCGAACATCGGGTTCGCGGCCCAGCTCCAGCGGCTGGAGCGCGAGCTGCGGGGTGCTGGTGGACGGCCGGGGGTAGCGGGCGAGCCCTCGTCGCTGGCGCGGTACCTCAAGGAGGTATGCAACGCGCCGGTGGAGATCGAGGTGCTCCAGTCCGTGCTCCACGAGCACGACGACGACGCGGTGGCGGCGATCGAGGCGATCTTCGGCGAGATCCCGCGGGTCGTGCAGGGGGTGAGGCGGTAGACGCGGATCGGGGGTCTGCCCTTCGCCACAGGCTCCTGGCGAACACCTCCGCCCAGGACCGGTCCGGGGTCCGCGCAGAGGCTGACCGGTGTCCGTCCGCGGACGTCCGCGGGGGCGCGCGTCCAAGGGTGCGGCGGAGCGAGTTGCGGCGCTGATCGGGCAACGTCTCCTCTGTGTGGGCACACGTTTGGAGTTGGCACGCTCGTCGCAAATGGTCAGGGCACACGGTCACGAACCCCGGAGTCCAAGATGTCCTACGCCGCCAAGCTGCTCGCCCTCGCCCCCGCCTCCCTGCTCCTGGCCTGCCAGGCTCCGGTGGACTCTCAGCCCGAGGAGGCGTCCGCGCCCCAGGTGGCGGAGGTGGTGGCTGAGGGGTTCGACTACACCCTGAGCCACGCCGCGATCCCGAACATGGCGCCGTCGGTGTCTGGTGAGCTGGCGTTCGGCAAGGCGGCCGGGGTCGACGCGATGGTGTGCGTGCTTGGCTCCGAGAACTGTGTGATCACGGACGCGGACGGTGCCTTCAGCCTGGACGGGCTCGAGGTGGGGGCGTCGGAGGCACTGTTTGTCATCGCCGAGGGCCACGTCCCGCTGGTGCTCCCGATGGAGCTCGGCCGGGGGGAGGTGGCGGACGTCGTCGTCGACATGGTCCCCGACGCGACGTTCGTCCCCATCCCGGCGGGCGACACCCACTTCAGCGCGGCGCGTGACGGCGAGGACGTGGTGGGCGACTGGACGATGACCACCCCCGACGGCTCCGCGGTCTTCCGCACCCGCGCCGCGGCCCCGGCGCTCAGCTACATGCCCCTCGGCACCTGGACGGCCACCTACACCCCGACCCAGCGCGCCCACTGCGCGACGACCCTGGGGTGGAGCGGCAAGGAGCCGGGCGAGATCATGTTCCCGGTGATGGAGGGCGCCATCACGCTCGTGGGAGTGTCCTGCGAGTAGGGGGGAAAGCGCCTTCCTTGCAAGTGCCCTGCCCGCGCCCAGGTGCCCGCGCCGGTACGTGGGTCAGGTGGTCGTCGGAGCGCTCTGCCCGCTGAGCACCGCGCTGAGCGCCTCCGCGAGCGCCGCCCGCCGGAAGGGCTTCTGGATGAAGCCCTTCGCGCCCGAAGCGATGAGGACCTCGACCTCGGCTCCGACGGCGTAGCCCGAAGCGAGCAGCACCTTGACCTCCGGCTGCAGCGCCTGCATCTCCCGGAAGAGCCGGCTGCCGTCCATGATCGGCATGCACATGTCGAGGAGCACGAGGTCGATGGTCTCCCCGGCGTCCCGGAAGAACTCCAGCGCTTCCACGGCGCCGGCGAAGGCGGTCACCCGGTAGCCGAGGCGCTGCAGCAGCAGGAGGGCGACGCGCCTCACGTGGTCCTCGTCCTCCACGAGGAGGACGTGGGCGGCCTCTTCGGAGCGCTCCCGAGGAGCCACGCGCGGCTCGTTCTCTTCGGGCGCCAGGGGCAGGTACACGTGGAAGACGGTCCCCCGACCGGGCTCCGACTCGACCGACACCTCGCCGAGGTGCGCGGTGACGGTCCCGTAGACCATCGCGAGCCCGAGGCCGGTGCCCTCCCCAGAGGGCTTGGTCGTGTAGAACGGCTCGAACACCCGCGCGAGGGCCTCGGGGGCGATGCCCTGGCCGTCATCACGGACCGCGACGCGGAGGTACGAGCCCGGGATGACCCGGAACGCCCGGTCACGGCAGTCCCGGGCGTCGAGCTCGACCTGACGCGTCTCGACGACGAGTGTGCCCCCCTCCTCGCCCATCGCGTCCCGCGCGTTCAGCGCGAGGTTCAAGAAGCAGCTGGAGAGCAGACTCGCGTCGCCACGGACATGGTGGCGCCGGGCCCGCAGATCGCGACGCAGGGTCACCCGACGCGGCAGCGTCCGATCGAGGACCTGCAGGGCTTCGTCGAGCACGGTGTGCACGTCGATCGCGGTCATCATCGGAGGGTTCCGCCGAGAGAACGCGAGCAGCTGACGTGTCAGGTCGGCGCACCGAACCCCGCAGGCCAGGATCTGTTCGACGTGCTCGAGTAGATGCGGAGAGTCCTGGAGCTCGTCCTCGAGGATCTCCGCGTAGCTGACCACTCCGACGAGCTGGTTGTTGAAGTCGTGGGCGACGCCACCGGCCAGCTGGCCCAAGGCCTCCATCTTCTCCGTGTGCCGCAGGCGCTCCTCGAGGGCCCGGCGGGTCGTCATGTCCCGCGCGTGGGCCACGCTGTACTCGACCTCCCCGATCGTGACGAGGGTGGCCGAGACCTCGATCGGGATCACTTGACCGTTCTTCGCGCGGTGCATGGACTGCTGGGTGTTGGTCCCGGCCTTTCGGAGGTACTCCCAGACCACGGTCCAGCGGGCGGCAGGCATGTCGACGTTGAGGTCGGTGACGCGCATCCCGAGGAACTCGTCCCGCGAGTAGCCCATCAGCTCCACGGCGGCCGCGTTGGCGTAGACGATGCGCGAGTCGTCGCGGACGAGGTAGACCGGGTCCGGCAGGTGTTCGATGACGATCGCCGCAAACTCCTGGAGTCCCGGCACCGGGCCGAGCGGCTCGCTCTCCAATGGGTCCTTCATCCCTTCGCCTCCGAGGCGATCGTACCAGCGGCGCCGTCCAAGCTGGCGCCTGCGGGGACCCGCATGCGCCAGAGGGGACCGGCCGGGATCGGAGGGGGGCTGCGGGGAGCACGACGAAGCGAGGGCGCCTCGGCCGTTCAGCCAGGGCGCCCTCGCGCGGTTCAGCAGTCACTCAGCGTGACATCTGCTCCCGGGGAGGCCCGCAGCCTCCCGAGGTCACTAGATGTCGTAGTACAGCGCGAACTCCCAGGGCGTCGGGCGGATGCGCACCGGCACCACCTCGTTCTCCATCTTCCAGTCGATCCAGGCGTGGATGAGGTCCTCGGTGAACACGCCGCCCTGGAGCAGGAAGCCGTGGTCCTCGCGCAGCGCGTTGAGCGCCTCCTCCAGCGAGCCGGGCGCGCTGGGGACCTTCGCGGCCTCCTCGGGCGGCAGGTCGTAGATGTTCATGTCCATCGGCTCGCCCGGGTCGATCTTGTTGATCACCCCGTCGAGGCCCGCCATCAGGCACGCCGCGAAGGCGAGGTACGGGTTCGCCGACGGGTCCGGCGTGCGGTACTCGAGGCGCTTCGCCTTCGGGCTGGGGCTGTACATCGGAATGCGGATCGCCGCCGAGCGGTTCCGGCAGCTGTAGGCCAGCTTGTTCGGCGCCTCGAAGCCCGGGACCAGGCGCTTGTAGCTGTTGGTCGTCGGGTTCGTCAGCGCGCACAGCGCCGGCGCGTGCTTGATCAGCCCGCCGATGTAGTGCAGCGCCATCTGGCTCAGGCCGCCGTACAGGTCACCCGCGAACAGCGGCTTGCCGCCCTTCCACAGGCTCTGGTGGGTGTGCATGCCGGAGCCGTTGTCCCCGAAGATGGGCTTCGGCATGAACGTGGCCGTCTTCCCGTGGCGGTGCGCCACGTTCTTCACCACGTACTTGAACCACATCATCGTGTCGGCCATGTCGGTGAGCTTGTCGAAGCGGACGTCGATCTCGCCCTGGCCGGCGGTGGCGACCTCGTGGTGCTGCGTCTCGACCTCGATGCCGAGCCCCTCGAGCTCCACGCACATCTCGTTGCGCAGGTCCGTCTGGGAGTCCACGGGGCTCACGGGGAAGTAGCCGCCCTTGTGGCGCGGGCGATGCCCGGTGTTCGGCCCGGGCGCGCCCGAGTTCCAGATGCCCTCGTTGCTGTCCACCTCGAAGAAGCCGCTGTTCGCGTCCTGATGGAACCGCGCCTCGTCGAAGATGAAGAACTCCGCCTCGGGCCCGATGTAACAGGTGTCCGCGAGGCCCGTGCTCTGGAGGTAGGCGATGGAGCGCTTCGCCACACCGCGCGGGTCCCGGCCGTAGGGCTCGCGGGTCATGGGGTCCACGACCTCGCACGTCACCGACAGCGTCCTGTAGTTCAGGAAGGGGTCCATCCGGGCGGAGCTCGGGTCCGGGATGAGGAGCATGTCGCTCTCGTTGATGCCCTGCCACCCGGCGACGCTGGAGCCGTCGAAGCCGTGGCCATCCTCGAAGAAGTCCTCCGTCAGCTCGCGGATGGGCACCGTCAGGTGCTGCCACCGGCCCGGAAGGTCGGTGAACTTCATGTCGACGAACTCGGCGCCGTTCTCTTCTGCCAGCTTCAGGACGTCCTTGGGATCCATGATTCGGTGCTCTCCGTGCGGCCGCGGCCGCGGTGTGTGGGGCGCCCCTCCAGCGGGGCAGTCTGTGATCTAGATGGCGTCCTGGCCGCGCTCGCCCGTGCGGATGCGCACGGCCAGGTCGATGGGGGTCACGAAGATCTTCCCGTCGCCGATCCGCCCGGTCCGGGCGGCCTCCACGATCGTCGCGACGGCTTCTTCCACCCGGTCGGCCTCGATGACCAGCTCGATCTTGACCTTGGGGAGGAAGTCGACGACGTACTCGGCACCCCGATACAGCTCGGTGTGCCCCTTCTGACGCCCGAACCCCTTGACCTCGGTCACCGTGAGTCCACGGATGCCGATGTCGAAGAGCGCGTCGCGCACGTCGTCCAGCTTGAAGGGCTTGATGATGGCTTCGATCTTCTTCATGTCGCACCGCGCGAGTTGCAGCGCGCGTGCCAGGGCGTGCCGGTGACGGCTTCAAATGTCGGGATCCCTCCCCCAGAGGGATCCCCGAGGGGGCGCCTCGGGCTCCAGGGGGCCGGCAGCCACGTCCCCCTCGTCCATCCCTGCGCGATCCCCACGCACCCTGCCCTTTTTTTGGGCAGTCGCCGTCAGCCCGCGCCGCAGGGGTGCGTCTCGCGCCTCCGGTGGCCCCGGCCGCGTACCATCCCGCCGTGGCGACTGCCCCACCAGAGCCGGCACGCCCCGGGACCCGCCGGCTCTCTCTCGGCCGCCGCCTCGCGTTCACCGGGGTCACCCTGGTCCTCGCGCTCCTGCTGCTGGAGGGCGCGCTCCAGCTCCTCGCCGCGCTCCAGCCACCCCAGACCCTCGCCACCGACGACCTGCCCCCCGCAGACCCGTCCGCGTTCCGCGTCGTCGCCGTCGGAGACTCCTGGGTCTACGGAGCCGAGTCCGAGCCCCATGAGGCCTTCATCGAGGTCTTCCGCCGCGACGCAGCCTCCCGCCTCGACCGTCCCGTGCAGGTCTACAACCTCGGCGTCTCGGCATCGAACAGCAGCCAGGCCCTCGTCGCCCTGCACGGCGCCCTCGACATCGCACAGCCCGACCTCGTCGTCGCCCTCACCGGAGCCAATGACGGCCTGCACCAGCGGGGCGTCGCCGAGGCCGCCGCCATCCTCGGCCAGGACGTGCGAACCGTCCCCGGCCTCAGCCGCCTCGCCGGGCTGCGGACCGTGCGTCTGGGCCGGCTCATCTGGGTGAACCTCGTGGCCCCGGTGGCCGCCCCCGCGCCCGAGGCGGCCGTCGCGACGCCCTCGGATCCACAACCCCGGGCGTCCACCATCGTCCAGCTCCCCTGGTGGGACCTCGTCACCTCCCGTCGCTGGACCGACGCCCTCACTCTCGTCCAGCAGCTCGCCCCGCCCGACGACTCCGATGCCGCCCGCGGCCTCAAGCGCGCTTGGGAGGCCCTCCTCCTCGCCCACACGGGGGATCTGTCCGCGGCGAAGGTTGCTGCCCTCGACGCCCTCGCCCTGGGCGGCGACGACGTGGTCGCTCACGAGGCCCTCGCGGTCGCCGCGTCGGTCGAGCAGCGCACCCTGGACGCGCTCCAGCACCGGGCCCGCGCCGCCCTCGCCTCGGGGCACCCCGCCCTCCGGGACCGCGCCCGGGGACTCGTCCTCATGGATCTCGAGCGCTGGGAGGCCGCCCGCGCCTGGCTCCTCTCCTACGCGCGCGCCGTCCCGGGAGACCTGGAGACCCTCGTCGCCCTCGCCGGCCTCCCCCCGACCGTCCGCACCGAGGAGGTCGAGGCGCTCCTCTTCGAGGGCCCGCGGGGCCTGGTGACCCCGCCCGAGTACCTCCGCTGGCACCTCGCGAGCAGCGGGCAGGTCGACCGCGCCGTCGCCTCCCTCGGAGACCCGGACCCCGACGAGCCCTTCCCCCTCCAGGCCGCCCGCGCCCAGGCCCTGGCCCTGACTGGTCAGACCGAGGACGCAGGCGCCGCCTGGCTCGCCCTGCTCGACTCCCTCTCGGACGACGCCCCCTCACACCACCGGGACATCGCCGCGGGAGGCGCCACCCGCCACGGCGCTCTCCCCGCGACCACCACCCCGTCGGGCCCCGCCGAGGCCCTCGGCGCCACGGTCGCCCACCAGGCGAACGGCGACTGCCCGGCCGCCCTCCTCTCCGCCCAGCGGGCCATGGAGCTTGGGGTCCTGCCCATCGCCGTCGAGGAGCTCGCCGAGGGCTGTCTCTCTCGGGCGAAGACCTGGTCGCTGAGTGAGATGGTCGTCGAGCGCGAGCACACCTTCGACCGGGACGCCCTCGTGAGCGACGAGGTCCGCACCCTCCCGCTTCCCGCGCCGTCGGTCCCGTTCTGGGACGACCTCATCGGGCGACGGCTCGGACCGGCCGCGCCCGCGGACCCGCTCCGCCCCCCGGTCCACCGGGTCCGCCACGACCTGGACGACCTCCCGACGGAGTGGCGCGCTCTGGCCCACTCCCTGGCGGGCCGCGCCGACGAGCCGGTGTTCGAGGAGGTCGCCGAAGGGCTGGAGGTGGGGGCCGAGATCACCGACCCCGCCGTCGGCGCCCTCGCCCTCGGTCTGCGGCTCCTCCACCGCGGTGACGAGAAGCACGCCATCGTCCGCTTCGCCCACGCTGCCGAGTCGGTGGGCACCCCGTGGGCCCGCACCCTCGCCCGGGGGCTCGGCGCATCCCTCGCCCGCGACTGGAGCGAAGCCCAGACCCACCTTTGCGCCGCCGAGTCCGTCTCGCTGCGAATGCTGGAGATCCTCCGGGCCCTGCGGCGCGTCCCCGACGACCTGGCCACCGGGCGCACCCGGGAGCTCCTCGAGCGGGCCCCCGCCGGCCGCGTCACCGCCGAGCAGTGGGCGCTGTGGTTCCTGGAGCCGGGCCACGAGGACTGGGCCACCCTCGCGCTCCGGTGGTCCTGGGCCCACGACCCCGAGAGGCCTGTCCGGGACCGCCTCGCGGCCCTCGCCCGGGACCTGGAGCGGCGACGCACGCGCACCCGCGACGAGCCCGACCCGGACGGAGACCTGTCGGAGCTCGCGCGTCGCTGGCTGGCCGGGCACCAGGGCGCCGGCTCCGGCGAGCGAGCAGAGGCCGCCCCCCCGGCAGACCCCGCGGACCCCCTCGTGACCACCCTCGAGGCCATGGGCCGCCTCGCCGCGTCCCAGGACGCCGCCTTCGTCGCGCTGACCTACCCCTTCCCCAGTGGCCACCACGCCCAGGTCCGGGAGCGCATCCTCACCGCAGACGTCGCCGTCCTCGACCAGTACGCCGCCTTCGAAGCCGCGTACTCGCCCCGCGACTGGGAGGCCCTGCGCACCCCGCAGGACCACGTGAACGCCGAGGGCTACGCCCTCATGGGCCGCCAGCTCGTGGAGTGGGCCACCCGAGAAGGGCTCCTGCCGCGTCCACCCTGAGGCGCCCCGTCGGCGTGTTGCGGACCTGTTGTGGCCATCGTGGTGCCCTGAACCGCGACGAGCCGGAAGTGCCCGAAATCCCTCAATCCTGACCCCCCAAGATCTTCGTTGACACGCCCTTGGGGCCCACATATAACCCGCCACCAACAAGCTGCTCGCGCGGGCCTTCTCGTCCGCGCTCTCGTCTCCTCGGTCTTCTGGCGCCCCGGGGTGATTGGCGGAACCTGCGCCGGCATCCGGAACACATTCCATGGCATCTCCGAGGGCCCTGACCAAGGACGAGGTGATCGACATGATTCGCCGAGGCGAGAGCCTCGACGGAGCCGATCTTCGTGGCACCGACCTGAGTGGAATCGATCTCGCGGGGCGTAGCCTCCGCAACGCAAAGCTGGGGGAGGCGGTGCTCGTGCGCGCGAACCTGAAGGGAACGGACCTGAGCGGAGCCAGCCTCTGGCACGCCGACCTGAAGTACGCCGATCTGACCGGCGCCAACCTCGAGGACGCGGACCTCGACTTCAGCAACCTCGAAGGGGTCACGCTGAAGGGTGCCCGCATCCGCAAGGCGACCTTCCCGCTCAAGCGCGTGCGCATGAGCGATGTCCTCACCTCGGTGCAGACGGGCCGCCGCCTCGTCGTCCAGCAGACGGACGATGACGAGGAGGACCCGATCTAGTCGATCGGAGTCCCAGACTTCGTGGAGGCCGGGCCCTTGGGTCCGGCCTTCGTGCTTGGGGGCCTCAGCCCGGAGGTGGGGGGACGCTCAGCATCCCCAGCGACAGCACGAGGGGGTAGGCGAACTCGAACGGAGGTGCGGGCGGCTCGCGGAAGTCGACGCGGCGGACCTCGTCGAGCACGCACTCGACGGTCGCGTCGTCCAGGAGCGTGGATTCCTCGGGGATGACGAACCCGTCCGTCACCTCACCCCCTTCACCCACGAGCACGTCCAGCCACATCACCCCTCGCGCCCCCGGCTGTGCGCTCCGCAGCGCCGAGAAGCACGCCTGGTGCTCCTCCTTCGTCTCCCAGAGGAGCTGGCGGGTTTCGGTCTGGTAGGCGATGTCGCTCCCGCCGTCATCGAGGATGACGAACGTCTCGGTGCGGTAGGACAGCTCCCCGTCGACCGACTCGTAGGCGTACACGACGACGTCGTCGTGGTTCGCGGGGGCGGCCGCGGCGGAGGTCGAGGGCCGGGCCACCGGCTCGGGGCGCGGCGGGGCCTCGGCGACTCCGGGCTCCGCCGGCGCGGAGGCCAGCTCGGGACGGTCCCGCTCGGAGGCTGCCGTGGGGGGCACCGGCTGGTCGGTCTCGGTCGCGGCGCGCTCCGGCGCCGTCCGCTGGACCACCGCCGCCGCCCCACGCGCGTCCTCCGACCCTCCGTCGATGACCACCACTCCGGGGCGGACCTGGTTGGCGACCGTCAGCCCCCCCGCGACCACCGCGAGCGCTGCGATGAGGACCAGCTGGCCCCGGCTGGCCACGGCCGGCCGTCGAGGGGCAGGCGGGGGCTCGAAGGGCGCGCGCAAGTCGACGCGGAGCCAGTCTCCCAGCCCGCCCGTCGCGGGCGCGATGCGGACCATGGGACCCCGCGGCTGGCGCTCCACCTCCATCCGCACCGCGAGCACCCGGACCTCGAACCCGTCGACGCAGCGCACCGCGGTCCCCCCGCTCGCCGTCCAGGAGATCGCGCCGTCTTCGGTGACTTCCCAGACCCCCGCGCGCAGAGGTGCGTCCTTGCTCGTCAGGGTGAACGCCGCCGCCGACCGGCCCACCGCGTAGCGGCCGGGGGCGAGCTGGAACCGCCCCTCGTTCCCGTCGGGGGTCGCGAACAGCAGGAAGGGGAGGGGGACGCCCACGCCGCGAGGCTACCGGACCAGATCGTCCGAGGGCCGACGGCCGAACTGCGCCGCGTACAAACGCGAGAAGTACGAGGCGCTGATCCCGACCTGCCCCGCCACCTCGGCCACGGTCTCGTACTTGCCGCTGCGCAGCATCGAGCGGGCCTTCTCCAGCCGTCGCTCCCGCACCAGCACGCTCGGGGGCTTGCCGGTCAGCTCCGTGACCCGGCGCCGGAGCTGGCGCGGGCTCATCGCCATCCGACCCGCCAGATCGTCGACCGTCAGGGGCTGGTCGAGGTTGCCGTCGATGATGGTGGCGAGGGACGCCATCAGGCTCAGGTCGATCTCCTTCATCGTCGGCGACTCGGCGTCGATGGGCTCCTTGCCCTTCACGAAGCCGCGGACGGTGTCCAGGAGGTCGACCATGCGGAACGGCTTGCTGACGTAGGCGTCCGCGAGCTCGAGGCCATCCTCGCGCGCGCGCCCCCCCGCCTTCGCGGACACGAGCACGATGGGGATGTCCTTCGTGGATGCCTTCGCCCGGAGCCGCTTGCAGAGCTCGAGGCCGTCCATCTTCGGCATCATCACGTCCGAGACGACGATCGCCGGGGTCCGCTGGGCGATGACCTCCAGCGCCTCGACGCCGTTCGCCGCCGCCACGACGTGGTACTGCTCGCCGAAGTGTTCGGCGAGGAAGCTGCGCATGTCCGGGTGATCCTCCACGAGCAGGAGCAGCGGACCGTCCGCCTCGCCGACTTCGATGGGGGCGACCGCCACGATCTCGTAGTCGGACATGGCCACGTCGTCGGGCGCGATGTGGGCCGCGCCGCGGGGGAGTGTGAACCAGAACCGGCTGCCGCCCCCGAGCTCGGAGGCGACCCCGACGTCCCCGCCGTGCAGCTCCACGAGCTCCTTCACCAGCGCGAGGCCGATCCCGACTCCGCCGGTGCGCTGCTCGCCCGCCTCGTCCTGGTAGAACCGCTCGAAGATGTGGGGGACGGCCTCCGCCCGGATGCCCACCCCCGAGTCGATCACCTCGACGCGGCAGCTCTCCTCCCGCTCGGGGTCCCCGGGCTCCACCCGCACGGTGATGGTCCCGCCCGGCGCGGTGAACTTGAAGGCGTTGCTCAGCAGGTTCGACAGGCACTGCTCGATCAATTCGTCGTCGAAGTAGACCCAGACCGGCTCCGGAGCCTCGACCACGAAGCGGAGCCCGCGACCGGCTGCCGTGTCCTCGAACTCCGCGCTCGTGGCCCGTACGAAGAGGCTCAAGTCAGCGCGCCGGGCGCGCAGCTGCAGGCCCTCGGACGAGGCGACCGCCAGGTCCAGCAGACGGTCCACCAGCGTCCGCAGCTGCTCGGCGTTGCGGCGCGCCACCTCCAGCTTCCGCCCCCGCCAGGCGGCGTCCCGCTTCGTCCCCGACAGGTCGTCGAGGGACCCCTGGATCAAGGCCAGCGGAGTGCGCAGCTCGTGGGAGACGTTCGCGACGAAGCGCTGCCGCATCTCGTCGAGCTCGGTGAGGCGGCGGTTCTGGAGCCGGATCCGGTCGTTGGCGCCCTCCAGCTCCCGCGTCTTCTCCAGCAGCTCGGTGTTCTGGCGGTCCAGGGCCGCGTTCCGGTCGTCCAGCTCGAGGCGGCGCTTGCGAGCGACGGTCTCCAGCTCGTGACGCTGGCGCCGCAGTCGGCTCACGACACCCCAGCTGAGGAGGCCCAGGAGCAGAAGCAGCCCCCCCGCCACGCTCACCGAGAACCACGGCGTCTCCGTGAACACCGCGTCGCGCCGGATCTCGGCGATGGGGACGGCGGGCGTCCATGCCCCGGCGAGGCCGGCGCGCACCTCGAGCCGGAAGCTGCCCGGGGGCAGGTTCGTCCAGCGCCGGGTGCGCTTCGTGCTGGGCGCAGACCAGTCGTCGAACCCGGCAAGGCGGGCCTGGAAGACCTGCTGGTCCGCCCACTCGCCGCGGGGGGCAGTCCAGCGAGCCTCGAACGAGCTCTCGGCGCGGTCGAGGGTGACGGCGCTCCCCGTCTGGGCCACGCCCCCCACCGAGAGACCGGCCAGGCGCGGAGTGGCTGGACCGAGGTCGCCCTGGGCGGCGGGATCGACCCAGGCCGCGCCGCGCTGCGTGCTGTACCAGAGCGTGCCGTCGGGGCGCTCGGCGTGGGCCGGCCCGCGCCCTCCATTGGCCTCCTGATGGAGCATCCCGTCGTCGCGCCCGAGCAGCAGGGAGGTGAGCGGCACCGCGGGCGCCTCCTCGAAGCTCGCCCGGGTGGTCGTGATCAGACCCCGGTTCGAGCTCAGCCAGAGGCGCCCGTCCCCATCTTCGAACACGGAGTGCAGCGACTCGTCGGCGAGCCCCTCGGCGCGGCCCGCGCAGCGCACGGCCGGGGTCTCCTCGTCGATCCCCTCCAGGAGGCAGAGCCCCGCGTCCTCCGTCGCGACCCAGGCCGACGCGGGCCCCGTGACGTGGATGCCGCGCACGTAGTCGCTCGCGAGGCCCTCCGCCGTCCCCACGACCGCCACGCTCCCCCCGCTGATCCGGGCGATCCCCGCACCCCGGGTCCCGACCCACAGCGCGCCGTCCGCTGGACGGAGCGTCCGCACGTCCGCCGACTCGAGCCGCGTCCCCAACCCCACGGCGCTCCACTCTTCGATGGGCGAGCCCGGCGTCCCCGCCAAGAGCCCCGCCGACGTCCCGAGCCACGGTCCGCCGGCTCCCTCGGCGAACGCGTTCACCGTGAGGCTCATGGGGACGTAGGTCGACGGGTCGAGGCGCTCGACGCCCTCGCCGAAGTAGACCCCGTGAGCGGCGGCGGCCCAGAGATCCCCGGCCTCGCTGACGTGCATCGTCACCATCGAGCCGTCCGCTTCGGGGCTGACCGGCTGCAGGCGCTGCCACCGGCCGCCCCTCTCGCGCAGCAGGCCGTCCGTGGTCGCCATCCACAGGTCGCTGCCCACGTCCTGGATCGAGATCAGGTTCGCCGAGCGCCCATCGTCGGGGACCCAGGACCCCACGCGGGGCTTGCGGAGGCGCAGCAGGCCGTGACCGTCGGTGCCCAACCAGAGGTGACCGTCGACCTCGTGCAACGTGCGCAGGGTCGTGGGGGCCTCGTAGACCACGGTGCGGTCCCGGAACAGGCGCCGGTCGGCCGTACGCCAGCGGTCTTCCCCGACGCGCAGCTCCGGGTTCGGACACGGCGGCCCGTCGGGCAGCGGCTCCTGGACCACACCGCTCACCGGATCCCAGATCCCCTGGTCGAGCAGGGGGATCCGCAGCCAGCCCGGCGCTCCATCGAGTCCGCACGGCGTCCCGGGAGCGCCCGCCAGCCCCACCGGCACCAGGGCGCGCCGCTCCCACCGCAGCACCTCGGCGCCGGTGCGCACGTAGATGTTCGTCTTCGTGGCGAGCATGTCGTCGAAGACGCGGGAGTCGATGGGGCGCGGCGGACCCGACTGGGACCCGAGGCGAGGCACGTTGAAGAACCCCGCCCGGCTCGCGACGCCGAGGCGGCTTCCCTGGGGCGCGAACCCCACGGCCGCCTCGTCGGGGGTCGCCGGGGAGAAGGCGACGACGAACTCGCCGCCCGGCTCCATCAGCACGACGGAGCCGCCTTCGCCCCGGATCCACAGGTCGCGCCCCTCCGTCCGCAGCTCGACGACCCGGTTGTCCCTCAGGTTCGGGTGGGTGCTGGTGGAGAAGCGGACGAAGTCCTGTCCGTCGAAGCGGACGAGCCCGTCGAAGGTCCCGAGCCAGAGATAGCCGTCAGGGGTGCCGGCGACGGCGGTGACGGAGTCCACGGGGAGCCCGTCGGCGACGGTCCAGCGGTCGAGGAGGAGGCCCGACGGGAGGCGCTCGGTCGTCTTCGCCTCGGCGGACGAGGCCACGAGCAACGCGAGCGTGAGGAGGAGCAGCCGGTGCATGCGCCGGTGAAGCCTACGCGAGGGCGGGCGCGCGCCGAGTAGGCTCAGCGCTCGCCGAGCACCCAGCCCTTCGCGTTCCAGTGGACGCCCTCGGCGGTGCGGGTGCGGACGAGCACGAGGTTTGGCCCCACATCGAGGGGGCCTTGCACGTCGAAGGCGACCTGGGCGACGGACTCGCCCGGGGCCACGCGGCGGGTGAAGAGCTTGTCGCCATCGACGAGGACCTCGACGGACGCGAGCGTCTCTCCGTCCGCCGCCGAGACCTTGCCGACGACGGGGTGCGCCGCGTCGACTGCTCCGTTGGGGGCGACCACGAGGCGGGCCTTCGCCGGAGTGAACCACTGCTCGCCGGTCAGAGCGCTCCCGGTGGGGATGTCCAGCTCGACGGTGGTCCGATCGCCCGTCCGCAGGTCGGTGGCGTACAGGCGGATGGGGACCGTGCCCACGGCCGCGGGGTCGCGGACGCGCAAGGAGAGGGTGCCCTCGCTGGTGCCCTTGCCTTCGACGGGGTCGAGGGTGCGGAACCGCTCCGTGCGCTCCACCCCGTCCACGAGCGGTCGGCCGAACCAGACACGGACGTCGCCGGTCTCGGTGCCGTCGGCGGAGCGGACCGTGACGGTCGCGTCGACCCGCACGCCGCCTGCGTCCTCAGGCTCGATCGCGGTGGCGACGGCGAGCTCGACCCGCGTGGCGGTGAGGCCCACCGTCTCCACGGTGCCGCTCCAGGGAGGTCCGAGGGGGCCGTCGTCGTCGATGAGGTAGAGGCGCCACACGTCGAGGCGCGACTCGTCCCGGGTGCTCGCCCGGATGGTGACCGACGTGGTGCGGGAGTCGCCGGGATCGAGGTCGCCGACGACGAAGGACGCGTCGTCCAGGGCGGCCGAGCTGCTCTCGACGCGGGCGCGCAGGCGCTTCCAGGGCACGTCCGAGCGGTTCTTCACCGTCAGGGTCGCTTCGTGGTCCTCGCCCACCTCGATGGTCTTCGGCAGGTCGAGCTCGACCTCGAGGTCCGGCTGGGGCCGGGTGAAGGCCGTCTCCACCTGAGCGTCGAGGGCGGGGGCCCGGTCGAGCCAACGGGCCGGGGCGGACGGCGTCCACGGGATGTCCCGCGCGGCGAGGCCATCGACCAGGCGCTGGGCCTGCGCCTCCTGCCAGGACGCCACGATGGGGGCGGCGACGGCGAGCAACTCCTGGCGTCGGTCACCGGGCTTCGCGGCGGCGAGGATGGCGTGGGCGAGGGCGAGGGGGACGTCGTTGAACCGGTCCTCGCCGGCGTCGCCGCGCAGGTTGCTGCGGACCTTCGCCTCGCCCTCGAGCTCGGCGGGGATTGAGGGCGTCGCGGGATCGTCGGAGCCGGTCGCGTCGGCGGCGTCACCGTCTGTCCCCTCAGAACCCTCGGAGGCTTCGTCAGCCGGCTCCTCGCCGCTCCACGAGGCGAGGACGCGGGGGTACAGCAAGCGGAGCTGGGGGGCCGCGTTGATGCCGCCGGTGGTGGGAGGCCGGCCGGCGCCGGGGTTGCGGCGCGCGTCGAGCCCGCCGTCCTGGTCCTCGAGGCCCGCGAGCTCCGGCGGCTCCACGAACTCGTCCGGGACGGTGGGGTCCACGGGGTCGAGCCACAGCTGCCCCACGGCCACGTCGGGCGTGACCCCCACCTGGTTGATGAACTTCTCGCCCGGCAGCAGGTACCGGGCCACCGTCAGCTTCATGGAGACGTCGTCCGCGAGCCGGTAGACCTTCTGGACCGTCCCCTTGCCGAAGGTCTGCGTCCCGATGATCAGGCCGCGCTCCATGAACTTGAGCCCGCCGGCCACGATCTCGCTGCCCGACGCGGTGCGCCCGTCGACGAGGACGACGACTGGCCCGTCGAAGCGCTTGCGGGGCTTGGTGGCGGCGACCTTCCAGGTCAGCCCCTTGACCTTGCCGCCGTTGGGCCCCTCGGTCTGCACGAGGACGCCGCTGTCGACGAAGTTGTTCACGATGCGGGCGGCGTGGATCATCGAGCCACCCTGGTTGCCGCGCAGGTCGATGATGAGGCCGCGCATCGCCTGGCGCCGCAGCCCGTCGATGTGGGTCTGCACCTCGCTCGACGTCTTCTTGCTGAAGTGGTCGATGCCCACGTGGCCGATGTTGTCGCTGAGCATCGTCGACTCGCTCGACGGCACGGGCACCTGGTCGCGGACGATGACGAAGGTGCGGACGCGGGTCTCCTCGCCCCGCTGGACCGTCAGGACGACCGGCACGTCCTTCGGCCCGCGGATGCGGCCGACGGCGTCGTCCACGGACATGGCCTCGGTGGAGACGCCGTCCACGTGGGTGACCATGTCCCAGCGCCGCAACCCCGACCGCGCGGCCGGGGTGTCGGGGAACGGCTTGAGGATCCGCAGGCCGCCGTCGCGATGGCCGATGCGGGCCCCGATCCCCACGAGCGTGCCCTGGTACCGGGTGTTGAAGTCGTCGAGGCGGTCGCCGGCGATGACGTTGCTGTGGCGGTCGACGGTGCGGAGCATCCCGGTCAGGCCGGCGGCGCGCAGGTCGTTCATCGTGACGTCCGCGTCGTCGGCGAGGAGCGAGTGGATCCACAGGGACGCGACCTCGACGATGTCGAACGTCTCGTCGAGCTCGACCCCCGCGGTCCGGATGACGCGCTCCGACGGCTCCCCGGCCTCGCCCTCGGCCGGCATCACGCGCAGGGCGATCTCCTCGGGCGATGGCGCGGTCACGAGGATCTGCGGCGACTCGTGCTCCATGCGCTGGAGCGCCGCCCGCAGCATGGCCTCGGCGTCGATCGCGTCCGGGTGCAGGTACATGTCCCGCACGCGGGGGCGCGCCTTCTCCAGCAGGGACTCCTGGTCGATGCCGCCGTCGATGTCCTGGGCGCCCGCCGGCAGGGCGAGGGCGAGGACGGCGATCGAGAGGAGGCGGAGGGCTGCGTTCATGGGCGAGCACTGTAGAGCGAGGGGGGGCGAGGTGCTCTACCCTGCCCGACCCATGGCCGAGCCCGTCCATTCCCCCGCTGGTCCCGATGGCGTCGTCGCAGTCGACGATGCGCGCATCGACGTGGGCCGCCTCGCCCGCCGGGGCTTCCCGGAGACGATCCTCGGTCTCGGCAAGACCCCCGAGCAGGTGGTTCGGCTCGCGCGGACGCTGCGGGACGCGGGGCAGCAGGCGCTGGTGACCCGGGTCGAGGAGGCCGCCGGGACCGCCCTCGTCGCGGAGTTCCCGGACCTGCGCTGGGACCGGGCGGCGCGGTGTGCGCTGGTGCCGGGGCCGTCGCTGCCCGCCGCGGGGACGATCTCCGTAGTGACGGCGGGTACCGGGGATCTGCCGGTCGCGCGCGAGGCGGCGTTCGTGGCCGAGGCGCTCGGCGCGGACGTGACCCTCATCGCTGACTGTGGTGTGGCGGGCCTCCAGCGGGTGCAGGCGGTGGCCGCGGACCTGCGGTCGGCGGACGTGGTCGTGGTGGTGGCCGGGATGGACGGCGCGCTGCCGAGCGTGGTGGCGGGGCTCGTGGACGTGCCGGTCATCGCCGTGCCGACTTCGGTGGGGTACGGCGCGTCCTTCGAGGGTCTCGCGGCGCTGCTGGCGATGCTCAACGCCTGCGCGGCGGGAGTGAGCGTCGTCAACATCGACAACGGCTTCGGCGCCGCGGTGAGCGCGGTGCTCATCGCCCGAGGGCGCCGCTCCTCGTGAGGCACCTGCACCTGGACCCGGTCTCGGGGCTCGCCGGCGACATGCTCCTGGGGGCGCTCGTCGATCTGGGGGTCCCGGTGGAGACTCTGGCGGGGTTGGCGTCGGTCGTCCCCGGCGCGGCGCTCGACGTGGTGCGCGGTCGCCGGGGCGGACTGGCGGGGACGCGGGTCCGGGTGCTCGTCGACGGCGAGGACGCAGGCGGGGCCTGGGTGAGCGAGCACCGACCCTCCGGCAGTCACGCGCACGAGGGCAGGGGACACGGCGCGGAGTCCCACGCGCACGAGCCCCACGGGACCCACCTGTCGAGCCTGCTGGATGCCATCGGGGCCTCGGCGTTGCCCGAGCCGGTCAAGGAAGGGGCCCGCTCCGTCTTCGAGTCCCTCGCCGCCGCCGAGGCCGAGATCCACGGGACGACGCTGGATGACGTCCACCTCCACGAGGTCGGCGCCGCGGATGCCCTCGCGGACGTGTGCGGCGTCCTGCTCGCGGTGCACCATCTCGGCGTCTCGTCGGTGAGTTGCGGCCCCATCCCCCTCGGCAGCGGGACGGTGCGCTGCGCCCACGGCACGCTGCCGGTGCCGGCCCCCGTCGTCGCCGTCCTCGCGCGCGACCTCCCTACGGTCCCCGGCGCGGGCGCGCACCCCACGGGCGAGCTGACGACTCCGACCGGCCTCGCCCTCGCCCGCCACCTCGCGGACTCGTTCGGGCCTCCCCCGCCTCTGCGCCTGTCGGCGACGGGCCACGGCCTGGGTCACCGCGAGCGCCCGGACGTGCCCAACGTGGTGCGCCTGCTGCTGGGAGAGCGCAGCGGGGCGGCGCGGCCCGAGGCCCAGACCGTCCAGGTGGTGACCACGGTCCTGGACGACCTGGACGGGCGGCTGCTCCCGACGGTCACGCAGCGACTCCTGGACGTGGGCGCCCTCGACGTGACCGCCACCACGGCGCTCGGCAAGAAGGGCCGCCCCGCCCTGCGCCTCGAGGTGGTGGTGCCCGACGACGCAGTCCGCGAGGCGATCGTCGGCGTCCTCTTCGCCGAAACCCCGACGCTGGGCGTCCGCTGGCGCCGCGAAGAGCGGGCGACCCTCCCGCGCGAGCACGTCACTGTCGAGACGCCCTGGGGCGCGGTGCGGGTGAAGGAGGGGACCTGGGACGGCCGTGTCGTCACCCGGCAGCCCGAGTACGAGGACTGCGCCGCGCGGGCGGAGGAGCACGGAGTGCCGGTGCGGGCCGTCCTCGACGCAGCGAAGGCGGCGTCGTCCGGGTGACGCGGTGCGGCGACGAGGCGACGTCGAGGGGCGATGGCCAACCCGGATCCCGCCCCGACCCGGTCCGTCCGGGCGTGCGCCCCGCGCCGGGATTGCCATGTGGGCGCTCAGTCTGTTCAATACGGCCACCGGGGGCATCCCCACTGGAGACTTTGATGACGAAGCCGCGGCTCCTCAGGACCCCCTTGCTCCTCCTCGCCATGGCGCTGTGTGCCGCTCCGGCCGTCGCCGAGGAGCCCACCGCCGACGAGATCATCCAGCGGAGCTCGGAGAACCGGACGGTCTCCAACTCGATCCAGCGCATGACCCTCGAGGTCTTCGACAAGTCCGGCAACTCCCGCACCCGCAAGATCACGAGCCGGGTCAAGAAGGGGGCCGAGGACGCCACCTGGAGCTACGTCTACTTCGACGAGCCCGAGGACGTCGCCGGAGTGCAGTTCCTGTCGCTGGAGAACCCCACCGGTGAGGACGACCAGTGGATGTTCATGCCCACGGTCGGCACGGCGAACCGCATCGCCGGCAGCTCCCGCAAGGGCAGCTTCATGGGGACCGACTTCACCTACGAGGACATGAGCCTCGGCCAGCCGGAGGACGGCGACCACACGCTCCTGCCGAAGACGAGCGTGACGGTGGGCGGCGCGACCTTCGAGGCGTACGTGGTGGAGAGCATCCCGAAGCCGGAGACGAAGTCGGCCTACACGAAGATCGTGACCTACGTGGACACGACGGAGTTCATGCCGCGGCAGGTGGACCTGTTCGACAAGAAGGGCGAGCAGATCAAGCGCATGTCCTTCACCGATGTGGAGAAGAGCGGCGAGGTCCTCGTGCCGAAGCTCATCACCATGGAGAACCTCAAGCGCAAGACGAAGACCCACCTGCGGGTCGACGAGTACGAGGTGAACGTGGACCCGGCGAAGCTGCCGGACGAGATGTTCACCAAGGAGTACATCGAGGGCGAGGGGTGATCCCTCCGCGCCGACCGCGCCCGTCGGTCGGCGCCCTCCTGCTCCTCGCGCTGCTGCTGCCGTCCCTGGCGGCCGCGAAGCCGCTCTGGGAGAAGAAGCCGAAGCCGAAGGGGCTCTCCTACGGCGGCACCGTGTTCTCCACGTTCTCGCCGGATCTCCGCATGGAGGGTCCGTACGAGGACAAGTTCGAGTGGCGCGCAGGCCTCGACTTCCGCGTGGCCTACAAGATCGCGCGCAACGCCCGCTTCCAGATCTCCGCGAAGGCGCGGTACCACCTCCGGGTGGGGGACCGCGTCGAGGCGGACTTCTTCGCGAACCTCGGCGACTCCTGGTTCCAGTTCCGGCACGGGAAGATCACGGTGCGGGCGGGCATCGAGTCGATGAAGTGGGGGCAGAACACGCTGCTGTCGCCCCTGAACGTCCTCAACCCGACCGACTACACGATGACGCTCGGCGGGGCGGGGGTGGACGACCCGCGGATCCCCCTGCCCGTGGTGCGGGCGACCCTGAACCTGTCGCCGGTCGCGATCGAGGCGCTGTGGATCCCGATCTTCCGGCCGCAGCGGGCTGCGTTCTACGGGCGCGACTTCGCCGCGTTCCGGCCCGGGATGTTGGAAGAAGCGCTGCCGGGGATGATCCCCTCGACGCCCGTGGGCGCGGTGAATTCCCAGCTCACGGCGGCCGGGGACTCTCTGGTCGACGCGCTCGTCGCGCTGGATCCCTACGCCCGCGACGGGCTGCAGAGCTACCTCGTGGCGGACCTGCCCGAGGAGTTCCCCTGGCACGGAGACTTCGGTGCCCGGGTCGGGTACACGGGCCGCGGCTTCGACGCCAACGGCTACTTCCTGTGGCACGTGGTGGATCGCCCGGAGGTGATCCTCGACGACGCCATCCGGCGGCCCCTGCTCCAGGAGCGCCTGCCGAGCGCGGCGGAGCTGACGGCGCTGACGAACCCCGGCGCGGAGCTCGTGTCGAGCCGGTTCGAGCGGGGGATCACGGCGGGGGCCGACCTCGCGGTGGCGGTGGGTGACTTCGTGGTCTCCGCCGAGGGCGGCTACTTCTCGGACACGGTGCACTTCCGCAAGACGCTCCAGGCGTTCCGATCGCCGATGGTGCGGTACGCGGTGGAGCTGCGGTACACGCTGGCGTCCACGTTCGTGCTCACGGTGGCCGCCGACCACGCCATCGTCATCCGGCCGGCGGCGGACATGCTGGTCGAGCGCCAGCACACGGTGAACGCCCTCGTGCTCGCGGTGCTCCGCCTGTTCCGGGAGCGGATCCAGATCACGCTAGGCGCCACGTACAACCCGATCTGGCAGGACCTCTACGTGCACCCGCGGCTTCAAGTGACGCTGCAGGACCGGGTCAAGGCAATCTTCGGTCTTCAGATCTACGAGGGCTTCCGGCCGAACCCGCCAAACACGATTGACGGTTTCCTTTCAATGACCGGCGGCCCGCTGGGGTACTTCCGCGGCAATGACTACGCATACGGAATGGTCGAAGTTGGCTTCTAGCGCTCTCCGCAGCTCTGTTCTCGCGCTGCTGCTCCTCATCCCCACGCTCGCGACGGCGCAGCACCGGTCGGGCGAGGCGCCTCCGGGGATGCGGATGGAGCGAGTGACGGATCCCCTGGACGGGCATGTCTTCGAGGTCGTCGTCCCCGTGTCCAAGAACGGGCTCGGGGGGTTCGACTCCGACGGCTGCTCGTACGCGAAGGGCCAGCAGGCCCGCACCTTCGAGATCGTCACCTCGCCGACGACCCTGTACTCCGCCCCCATGGAGTCCTTCCAGGAGGCCATCCCGGACGAGCAGAAGGCGGCGCTCGTGGAGATGCTGCTGGGGCTCGGCCGCGACGTGGACGACGTCCGCAAGCTCTCGCCGTCGGACAAGTACGAACTCGCCGCCGCGGTGGCTCGGCAGCTGGGCAAAGGGAACTACGCGGCCGGCGAGCTCTACCTGACCGCGGCGTGGACGGTCCGGGACACCATCGTCGGCTTCCTGCCGGGCGTGCAGGGGGCGAGCGACGCGTGGAGCAAGTTCGTCGAGACCCTGCCGATGGTGCGGGAGGTGGACAACGACCGGGGCGCGACCATCGCGTTCTTCGACATGGCCCGCCTGGCGCACCGGGGAGGGTTCTCCCACGAGCGCGACGACATGCTGCGCCTGAGCGAGCAGATCCCCGACGCCGGCTTGAACGCGGACGCGAAGCGGGTCGAGTTCGGGCGCCGCGTCCAGCGGGAGATGCAGCTCCTGGGCAAGGCCCGGGACGCGTTCCGGGCCGGCCTCGAGGCCAACGAGGGGACCCCCGAGGAGCGCGCCGGCTACCGCTTCCTCGTTGGCGACCTCTCGCGGCGCCTCGGCGAGTTCGACGTGGCGCGGACGGAGCTGGAGGCGGTGGAGCTCGCCGCCTCGGCCAGCGAGGAGACGAAGAGCCTCGCCCGCGACGTGCTCGCGGTGCTCAAGGTGCAGGCCCAGCAGCCTTCGGTGCAGGTAGAGGTGCCAAACAGCGAGCAGTGACCCAGACTGCGCGTCGAGCCCGCACCGACGCACGAGGAACCCATGCCCCCCATCATCAAGGCCCTCCGTCCCAAGCAGTGGACGAAGAACGGACTCCTGTTCGCCGCCCTGGTCTTCTCACAGAGGTACCTCGAGGTCGAGGCAGTCAAGAGCGTTGCGATCGGGTTCGCCCTCTTCTGCGCGATCTCCTCGTCCGGGTACCTCGTCAACGACCTGCGGGATGTGGAGCAGGACCGTCTCCACCCGAAGAAGAAGCACCGGCCCATCGCCGCCGGCACCGTCTCGGTCCCCTTGGCGTGGACGATGGCGGCGGCGTTGATGATCGGCGGCGTCGGCGGTGCGTTCTGGCTGCGAACCGGCTTCGGCATCACCGCCGCGACCTACCTCGTCGTGACCCTCACGTACTCGAACTTCTTCAAGCACACGGTCCTGCTGGACGTGATGCTCCTGTCCAGCGGCTTCGTCCTCCGGGCGGTGGCCGGCGCCGAAGCGATCCCCGTGCCGAGCTCACCCTGGTTCCTCACGTGCACCGCGTTCGGGGCGCTGTTCCTCGGATTCAGCAAGCGCCTGGCAGAGATCCGGGAGCTGGGCGACGACGCCGGTTCCCACCGGAAGATCCTCGAGGAGTACAGCATCCCCATGCTCGAGCAGTTCATCTCGATCATGACGGGCTGCGCGATCATCTCGTACGCGCTGTACGCGGTGGACAGCGGCCACGGCCCGGGGATGATGCTGACAGTGCCCTTCGTGATGTACGGAATCCTGCGAGTCATGTACCTGGTGGAGCGGGGCGAAGGCGGGGCGCCGGAGATGATGCTCCTCAAGGATCGGCCACTGCAGGTCTGCATCCTGCTGTTCGGCGTGACCGCGATCACGGTGATGCGGCTGGGGCCCGAGGGCCTGACGGGGCTCGTGGGCTGAGGCGCCTGGGGCCGGCGGAGGGCGCCATCAAGCCCCGGGCACGACGCTGCCCGGCCGATTCGGAACGATGATCGCACTCAAACCGTGACGATCGCGTCGGCGCTTTTGTGGACGTGACAATCGGCTCGCGGGAGCGAAAAAGGGTGTCGCTCCCACCTCTGAGCCGTACACTGTGCATCCCCCGAGAGGGGGCCCAGGGCAGGGACACCGAGGCATCGACCTCGAGAGGGAGACCGAAGAATGAAGACGACCTTCCGCCACCTCATCAAGCTCGGCGTCGTGAGCGCCGGCGTGGCCGCCATCGGCGCTGGCTGCGCTCCCATTCGCGACGACGTCGCCCCGACTGCGGCGGGCGACGCCCGGATGGCGGTCCTGACGTCTGACGACAACGGCACCTGGGACGTCCAGATCATGGACATCGCCGGGAACGACCTGCACACGGTCGACGCGAACCTCGCGGAGCCGGTGGGCATCAGCTACCACCCCGACGACTTCTTCATCGTCAACACCTACAACCAGCTGTTCCGCATCGACATGGACGGCGAGGTCACTCCGTTCAACGACGAGCCCATCGGTTCGGCCTACCGCACCTCCGTCTCCGACGGCGGTGAGGTGACCGTCCCGAGCGAGTACGACTCCACCCAGCTGGACTCCGAGGGCAACGTCATCGACTCGGCGAGCGTCAACGGTGCCTTCTGCTGGATGGACTCCGGCCCGGGCATCAACGACGACGTCCCGGTCCTCCTCGACGTCTTTGGCCCGACCATCGCGGCCTGGGACACGGAGACGGACAGCTTCGACCCCATCGCGACGAACGTCGGCTACGGCGCCAACATCCTCGGCGCGGACGACGGTGGCAACTACTACCTCGGCTCCACCTACGACCAGAACCTCTGGACGGTGGATGACCAGGGCAACAGCCGCGAGATCGGGAACCTGACCCAGCTCGGCATCGACGCCTGGGGCGTCAAGGCCCTCGAGCCCGCTTCGACCCACAGCGTCTTCGCGCTGGTCGACGGCAACCAGGGCTCCACGGTCGTCGAGATCGACCAGGACGGCAACTTCCGCGAGGTCGTGACCTCCGTGGGCTCCGTCTGGATGGACATGACGGTCTTCTAGTCCCCGCCCGACTCTGAAGAAGGCCCCGGTTCGCGCCAGCGAGCCGGGGCTTTCTGCTTGGGGAAGGGGGGAAGGGGGAACAGGGAGGGCTGGGTTGGGGGTCTTCGAGGGGGATGGTCGGAAACCGGGATTTTCGGGATCTTCGGGATTTGCGGGATTGGGGTGTAGGTGGGCTGCGTTGTGGGTCTTCGAGGGGGATGGTCGGGAACCGGAAAACCGGGAACACCGGAAAACCTGAAGACTCTTGGTCTGGGAGTCTGTCCCTGAATCTGTGTAAGTGCCTGAGCCTGTAGCGTCCTCCCCACCAGAGGAGGCCATCGTGGCCAGGAAGAAGAAGACAAAGACGAAGCAGGACCAGCTGATCGACGAGCTGCTCGCGGGGGTAGACCCCTCGGAGCTGCTCGGCCCGAACGGGTTGCTCAAGCAGTTGCAGAAGCGCGCGGTGGAGACGGCGCTCGAGGCTGAGCTCAGTGACCACCTCGGCTACGAGAAGCACGACCCTGCAGGTCGCGGCAGCGGCAACTCGCGGAACGG